>Ga0123334_1000298_pt1 | contig 66097 bp, 63 predicted proteins | sample BiotimSIPDNA_FD_89706 | JGI IMG/M metagenome (GOLD analysis project Ga0123334, IMG submission 89706) | Anaerobic biogas reactor microbial communites from Washington, USA - Biogas_R1 time_0 SIP DNA | ecosystem: Engineered > Bioreactor > Anaerobic > Unclassified | place: Washington, USA...
AAAATACATTATATTTAGCACTTTTTGATTGAAAAAAATTTTATTGTGTCATTTAAAAAAGAAAGGAAAATAAGAGTAAAAGCGTGGTTTCATTGTGATTGAGTTTATAACAAATAAGATATATAATTCACGTAAATAATATATTTAGGAAAGGAGACGGTTTATGAAAATTAAAAAAAGTACATTTTTCAAGGATTTCAAAGCTTTTGCCACAAAAGGGAACGTACTAGACCTAGCGGTTGCAGTGATAATCGGGGCGGCATTTGGGAAAATTATCACAAGCTTGGTTGCAGATATGTTAATGCCTATTGTTGGTTTGATTGGAGGGGGAGTCAGCATTGCTGATCTAAAATGGGTTATTACCCCTGCAGAGATAGACGCAGTGACCGGAGCAGTGATAAAGGCTGAGGCAGCACTTAGGTATGGTAATTTTATTCAAACCATTATTGATTTTCTAATCATAGCATTGTCGATATTTACCTTACTTAGAGTACTTATGAAGGCCAAAGAAGCAGCAGAAAAAGCAGCAAACCTTTTAAAGCATAAAAATGAAGAACAACCCGAAGAAATTACAAAGCCGGAAGAGGTAGTTGTAGCTCCGCAACCAGTTGTTGAAGAAAAAACACCCGTTGAAACTGACAAAGTTACGGACTTGCTTACTGAGATTAGAGATTTACTTAAGAAATAGATTAGGCATACTTGTTTTGAAACAGCTCCTACAATAGGGGCTGTTTTTTTGTTGCATAAAAATTATTGAATTAATTAACAATTAGTAAAATTATTTCTTCAAAATCAAATCGTTATACAATCCTCTTTAAACTATTGATTTAATTAACAAAAAGCAAGATTATTACTTCAAAATCAAATCCTTATAATATCCATTTTTTTAGTGGCTGGGAAGGGTTTTTCAATAAAGGATAATGCAATCATTTTTCTCTTTCGCGCGCATTATAATGACTTTTGTTCCATTTTTTGATATGATTACAAAATATAGGATAATGTGTTTGATTTCGAAAGACAAAAGATTCAGGAAAATTAGGTATTTTTTGCACATTAAGGATTATTGTAAAAAAAGAAAGTTTTTCAAAAAGAAGAGGAACAAATGATAGAAGAAACTTTGAAAAAGATCATAGAAGCGGAAAAAGAAGCTGAAGAAATAACTAGAAAAGCACTGGAAGACGCAAAAAACACGGTTTCTCATGCGGATGAAGAGGCGACTAGAGTAAGAAATGATGCTAGAGAAAAGGTTAAGAGAGAGAGAAAACAAGTTGTTTTGCAGGCAAATATTGATGGAGAAAAAGAATATTCACAAATTTTAGCTAAAGGTGAATTAGAGTGTTCGGAGCTTAAAAAAACAACATCTATAAAGAAAGCGGCGATGAATATTTCAAAGTTAGTCTATGAAAAGTATAAAGAGAACTGATAACACTTGCATAAGGGATAGGATAGAATGTCAATAGTAGCAATGAAAAAGATGAGCATAATCGCTCACTCAAGTGAAGAATCCAGATTAATGAAGGTATTTTTGAAAGCTGGATGCGTGGAAATTAGTGCTACAAACCTCACAGAAATCACCTCTTATCCCAACTTAAAGCAAAGAAGGGAAGAAATGGATTTGAAACTCATGAAGGTGAGTTTTGCGTTATCTTTTCTAAAAGAAACACTTAACAGGCAAAGAATTCTTGAAAAAAAGAATAAGGAAAAGGATCAAGACGAAAAAAAAGATCTATTGAAAGTTTCTTTCAAAAGAGAAAATAAACTGGTTTCATTGGAGGAATACGAGGACATAGCTAAGGATGAAATTGAGCTGTTTTCTTACATTTCCGAAATAGAACATATTAATGCCTCAATGATTGACATTAAAAGTGAAAAAGCCAGGAACCTCGCATTGATTGATCAGCTTTCTCCGTATATCGACACTGAAATAAAGTTTTCCGAAATAAAGGATACAAAAAATGTAGTTTTCTTTTTTGGGCATATTCCGGTAGCAAGAGCAGAGGGATTAATTACAAAGCTTAAAGACAAAGCCTTTATAAATATTTATCCTGGTGAGAAATATCAGGCTCTTTTCATATCTTCTCACAGAGATTCTGAAAGCGAAATTAGGTCCATTTTGAGTGAAAACGAGTTTTCGAAATGCGGTTTTAATTTCGAAAGTACAGCCCGTCAAAAAATTTCCGAGATTAATGCAAATAATTTGAGTTTGGATGCTCGAAAAGATTCACTATGGGCGGAAGGGATTCATCTTCTTAGCGTGGCAAATAGAATGAAGCTCCTTTATGATTATTATTTGATAGAAATTGCAAAAATTGAATGTCTTTCGAAGAGCCCGGGAACAAAGAGAATTTTTATTATGGAAGGATGGGTCCCTGCCGATCGTTCAGAAGAAATTAGAAGAGATGTTTCCGAAAAATGTAAAAGGACTGAGATTTTTTTCAGAGATCCACTTGAAACCGAAAATCCACCTACACTTACCTCAAATGGCTCATTTGTAAAACCATTCACTGGGATAACAGATAATTTTGGAAAGCCAAATTACAGGGAGAGAGACCCGAATCTCTTTGTAGCTTTGTTTTATTTTCTAATTTTTGGAATTATGATGGGAGATGCCGGGTATGGATTACTGATTACTATCGCATGTTTTGTAATGGTCAAGGTTTTAAAACCTGTAAAAGACAGCGGTAAAATGCTCTTAATGTTTGGGATTTGTGGAATAAGTACTATTATTTGGGGTATAGCGTTTGGAAGCTGGTTTGGAATAGAACCAACAAAATCATTCCTAAGATATTTAACCTGGTTTAATCCCATGAATGAGCCATTATTATTATTTGTGCTATCTTTGGGTGTGGGCATGCTGCAAATTGGGACTGGATTTGCTTTGAAAGGAGTTGCGGAGATAAAAGCCGGGAAGGTTCTTTTGGGAATCCTTAATAATTTTAGCTGGGTGGTTATTTTTATTGGTTTATTTTGTCTTTTCCCTAACGCAATGACTTTTTTAGGGGCGCTAAGGCTTGACCCGATTCCTACTTGGTTTTCTGTTGCGGGACAAGTAGGTACTTATATATCTTTGGCCGGGTTCGGAATGTTGGTATTTGGCGGAGTTGTAGGAAAAAAGAATCCTCTAAAAATGATTACCGGGGCTTTCGGTAAAGTATATGGAAGTATTAATGTAATAAGCGATATATTAAGCTATTCAAGGCTATTTGGTTTGGGCTTGACAACAGGAGTAATCGGATATGCAATTAACATTCTTGGAACAATAATCGTAGATATTTTCTTCAAAGGATTATGGATTGGATGGTTAGTGGCTGTGCCAATATTACTTGTAGGGCATACTTTTAATCTTGCAATAAATTTGCTTGGCGCTTATGTGCATAACTCAAGGCTACAATACGTGGAATTCTTTGGAAGATTTTATGAGGGAAGCGGGCATGCTTTCATTCCATTAGGTTCAAAGACCAAGTATTCATATCTTGATAATTGACAATAACGAAATCTTGCTTGAAAAGCGAAGAAATATAAAATAAGAATTCCCTTTTTAGGGGTAAATATAACAACATATAACCAGTTAAGGAGGTTCAATATGGAATTATTAGGAACAGTGCTTGCAGTTTTAGGAATAGGGTTAGCAGTAATTCTAAGTGGCGTGGGATCGGCAATAGGTGTCGGACGAGCAGGACAGGCTGCGGCGGGTGTTACGGCCGAAGACCCGGATAAGTTTATGAAGTGTTTGCTTCTTCAGCTTCTTCCTGCAACCCAAGGTCTTTATGGATTTATTGTAGGATTCTTGGGCTTGATTAAGATTAACGCTTTGTCTAATCCTGCGTTTGTTGTCGCATCGACTGGAACATTCTTGAGCGTTGGGGGAGGCCTAGGAATGTTAATGGCTTGTTTACCTATCGCTGTTGGAGGGTTAGCCAGTGCGATATATCAGGGGAATGTTGCCGTGAGTTCAATTGGGTTGGTGGCAAAAAGACCGGAAGAAAGCGGAAAGGGTATGTTGCTAACAGTAATGGTTGAAACATATGCATTGTTGGCTTTCTTGGTTAGCTTTTTAGCTGTCTTTATCCCAAGCTGGACATAAAAAGAGGTATTTCGATGAGCGGACTTGACGAGATTATCGATAAGATAATCAAAGATGCTATTAGTAATGCAAACTCGACTTCGGAAGAGGCGAGTGCAAAGGCTTCTGAGATAATTGAGGTTGCCAAAAACGATGCCCGAATTTTTGTCGAGAAAAATATGCATGAATCATATATAGAACGGGAAGACATAATCAAGAGAAAAATTTCTGCTGGTAATCTTGAAACCCGTAAGATGATATTGCAAACCAAACAAGAACTATTATCTGAAGCTTTTCAAGATGCAGTAAAAGAGATTAAATCCAACCCCTCTGACTATAAAAACCTTATTGCACAGATGATTAAACAGACAGAGGAAGGGGATATTGTAGTAATTTCAAAGGAAGATAAAGACATAATCAGTGTAGCTTTTGTAAAGGAAATATTATCTGCTAATAAGATTAAAGCATCTGTCCTTGATACTTACGGGCAATTCTCAGGAGGAATTATTATTAAGGGAAAGCATGCCGATAAGAACATGTCTTTAGAAGTTATACTAAATGAGATAAGGGATGAAAGAGAACCGGAAATTGCAGAAATATTGTTTGGATGAGAAATTTGTCTAAAAAAGATTCTGCCTTTTGTCCAATATATCTTTATCGAAAAGATTAGGAAATGTTAACGCTAAAGAAAAAACGAAAGGAGTCTATTGAAGATATTTAAAAGGCTATAGAACAATGAAAGAAGGATTGATTTTTGCTAACGCAAGAGCGAAGGCAAAAGAACACAATTTAATATCGGAAGAAAGAATAAAGAGGATGATTGAAGCCCCTTCCCTTAACGAAGCAGTTCGAATATTATACGAAATTAATTATGCTGGCGGGATGATAGCGGAGGGAGATGATTTTTATTCTATTCTTGAAGAAGAAAAGAGATTAGTAAACAAGTTTGTTCGAGAAGCCACGCCTAAAGGAATTGGTCTCGAGTGTTTTTTTATAAAAAACGATTATCACAATGCTAAGGTGTTGCTAAAGGAAAAATATGGGAATATTTCGGATGCTAAAGGAATGTTGCTTGGAGATGGCCTGATAGATTTGCATATACTAAACGATATGATCTCCTCAGGCAAATTTGAAGGGTACCCCTTCCTTCAGTATGCCTATGAGAAAATTGATTATGCTTTTTTAAAGGAAGCAGGATCCTCCAGGATAATTGATCTTGAAATTGATAAGGCCATGTATAAAGACATATCATCAAGGCTTAATAAAGGTTCGGATAAATACATAAAAAAGTATTTCTTAGTGTTAATCGATGCTACTAATATTCTTTCCTTCATGAGGACTGTGAAAATTGGAGCTTCATTCAAGTTTTTTGAAGATAATTTTATTGAAGGGGGATCGATTCCAATCGAACGTTTCCCTGTAAACGGTATGGACATCGAGAAGTTATCGAGAGAATTATCTGGGACGGAGTATAAATCTCTTCTTAATAAAGCAAATGGTTATGATTTATCAATGTATGAAACAGCACTCGATAATTATCTCCTGGCTATTTTTTCCGCAATGAAGGCTGATATGTTTAGTGCTGCTCCTATAGTTGGTTATTATCTTGGAAAAATGAATGAAATGAAAGTGATAAGAGTAATACTTGTTTGCATAAAAAATATGGTTGACAAGGACGAGATGAAAAAAAGAATTAGAGAGTTATACGCGTGATATAAATAAGAATTAAAGAGTTATACGCTGGATAAAAAAAAGGAATTAGAGAGTTACACGCTTGATAGAAAAAATCAATATTTAGAAGGTCAACGAATATATGGAAAGAAATTGCAAAATAGCAATGATAGGAGCAAAGGAAAACATACTTCCGTTTAAGGCAGTGGGAGTGCAAGTGTTTCCGGTAAGCCAATATTTCGAAGCGGTCGATCTCTTAAAAAAGATTGCAAGAGATTTTTCCGTAATTTTTATTACTGAGGACTTAGCTTCTGAGATAAATGAAACCTTAGACAGGTATCGCGCAAAACCCTTTCCAGTTATACTGCCAATACCTGGAGCAACGGGCAGTACAGGTTATGGGATGAAGAACATTTCGCATAATGTGGAAAAAGCTATCGGAGTAGATATATTAAACATAAAGTAGATTTATTGTTACCTTTTTGTAGGAGAGAGAATGAAAGAAACAACAGGAAAAGTAATTAAGGTCAGTGGCCCACTTATTGTCGCCGGAGGAATGGCAGATTCTAAGATGTTTGATGTAGTAAGGGTTTCTGAGGAGCATTTGATCGGAGAAATAATTGAACTTAGAGGAGATAAAGCCTCTATTCAGGTTTATGAAGAAACAGGGGGAATAGGCCCTGGAGAATCTGTATATTCAACAGGCCATCCATTAAGCGTTGAACTTGGACCTGGGTTAATTGAGTCAATTTACGATGGAATTCAAAGGCCACTTGAGGTAATTAGAGATGCGAGTGGAGATCGTATTGCGCGAGGAGTTGAGGCAAAAGCTTTGAGCCGGGAAAAGAAATGGAAGTTTATTCCCACAGTTAAAAAGGGAGACATGATTATTCCGGGAGATGAGATAGGGTTTGTCCAAGAGAACAATATAATAAGACATTCTATTATGGTTCCTCTCGGTTTGAAAGGAGAAGTTTCTCAGATATCAGAGGGGGAATATACGATTGAAGACAACATCTGCGAGGTAAAAACAGGGAAGGGCATTGAGAAAATTACAATGCTTCAAAAGTGTCCTGTTAGAAAATCAAGGCCATATATTGAGAAGATATCTCCGTCAATTCCTTTGGTCACAGGACAGAGAGTAATTGATACATTTTTCCCCATTGCAAAAGGAGGGGTAGCCTGTGTACCGGGGCCATTTGGATCAGGAAAGACAGTTGTTCAACACCAGCTTGCGAAATGGGCGGATGCGGATATTATTGTCTATGTTGGTTGTGGAGAACGCGGTAACGAAATGACAGATGTCCTTAATGAATTTCCTAAGTTGAAAGACCCTCGCTCGGGTGAAGCCCTTATGAAGAGAACCGTGCTTATTGCGAATACTTCAGATATGCCTGTTGCCGCAAGGGAAGCAAGTATTTATACGGGAATAACCATAGCAGAGTATTTCAGAGATATGGGATATAACGTAGCAATTATGGCAGATAGCACATCAAGATGGGCTGAAGCGTTAAGAGAGATGAGCGGGAGACTGGAGGAAATGCCAGGTGAGGAAGGGTACCCCGCATATCTATCCAGCAGATTAGCAGAGTTTTATGAAAGGGCGGGTATTGTAAAGGTTTTGGGTAGTAAGAACAGAATCGGAAGTGTTACTGCTATAGGTGCTGTAAGCCCTCCAGGAGGAGACTTGTCCGAACCAGTCACGCAAGCTACTTTAAGAATAGTCAAGGTTTTCTGGGGTTTATCTTCTTCTCTTGCATATAGGAGACATTTCCCGGCAGTTGATTGGCTCCAAAGTTACTCCCTTTACACCGAGAAACTTGCAGATTGGGATACAGAAGAAATTGGACCTGAATGGAATAGCTTAAGAAAATACTGTATGAGAATTCTCCAGGAGGAATCAGGTCTTGAAGAAATTGTTAGGCTTGTTGGAATAGATGCTCTTGGCGAAAGAGAAAGACTTACTTTGGAAACAGCAAAGAGTATCAGAGAGGACTTTTTACATCAGAATGCATATCATGAAATTGATACTTATGCATCCCTTAAAAAACAGTTAAGGATGCTTAAATTAATAGTTTTATTCCATGACCTTGGATTGGACGCATTGAACAAAAATGTGGATGTAGATGATATTATAGCGCTTCCAGTAAGGGAAAAAATTGGCAGGGCAAAATATACTGCAGAGAAAAATTTAGATACATTTGATATTATCGAGACTGAAATAAAGAAAGAATATTCGGATCTTTTAGGATAGGAGAAAGGGATGCTTAAAGAGTATAAAACAATAAAAGAAGTAGTCGGACCATTGATGCTAGTTGAAGGTGTTGAGGGTGTAAAATACGATGAACTTGTTGCAATTGAGCAGGAAAATGGGGAAACACGGAATGGGAAAGTCTTAGAGATTAATGGCGATCGTGCTCTGGTTCAGTTATTTGGAGGCTCTGCGGGGCTTCAAATTTCTACATCAAAGGCCAGATTCCTTGGTAAAAGATTAGAAATTGCAGTCAGCGAAGATATGCTGGGAAGAGTGTTTGATGGAATGGGGAATCCAAGAGATAAAGGTTCGCCAGTCATCCCTAAGAAACGTATCAATGTTAACGGCAATCCGATTAACCCTGTTGCCAGAAACTATCCGGATGAGTTCATTCAAACGGGAATAAGTGCAATAGACGGTTTAAATACTCTTGTAAGAGGTCAAAAACTTCCTGTCTTTAGCGCATCGGGTTTACCACATGCTGAATTAGCCGCTCAGATTGCAAGACAGGCGAAAGTTTTGAATAATGAAAGTAAATTTGCTGTCGTTTTTGCAGGTATAGGGATCACATTTGAAGAAGCGGATTTTTTCATAACAGATTTCAGAAAAACAGGAGCAATAGAAAGAGCTGTTTTGTTTATGAATCTCGCAAATGACCCTGCTATAGAACGTATTGCTACACCCCGAATGGCACTTACAACTGCAGAATATTTAGCTTTCGAATGTGGAATGCATGTGCTTGTAATAATGACTGATATAACAAACTACTGCGAGGCCTTAAGGGAAGTAAGCGCGGCAAGAAAAGAAGTGCCTGGGAGAAGGGGATACCCAGGGTATTTATATACAGACCTTGCAACAATTTACGAAAGAGCAGGTAGGATAATTGGAAAAGAAGGGAGTATAACACAAATCCCAATACTAACCATGCCTGAGGATGATAAAACTCATCCAATCCCTGACTTAACGGGATATATTACAGAAGGGCAAATAATTCTCAGCCGAGAGTTATACAAAAAAGGGTATTCTCCCCCCATTGATGTTCTTCCCTCCCTTTCAAGGCTAAAAGATAAAGGTATAGGAAAGGGAAAGACCAGAATTGACCACGCTGACACTATGAATCAGCTGTTTAGCGCTTACGCAAGGGGAAAAGAAGCTAAAGAATTAAGCATTATCCTCGGGGAAGCAGCCTTAAGCGAAGTTGACAGAAAGTTTGCGAATTTTGCAGATGAATTTGAAAAACAATACGTTAATCAAAGCTTCATTACTAACAGAAGCATAGAAGAAACTATTGAACTAGGATGGAATCTCTTAAGACTGTTACCTAGAAATGAACTGAAGAGAATTAGAGACGAGTTCTTAGATGAGCATTACAAGGTATAGAAGGTTACTCTGATGGCAAGATTAAATGTTAACCCAACAAGAATGGAGCTGAGGAGGTTAAAGACTCGGCTTAAGACAGCTGTAAGGGGCCACAAATTATTAAAAGATAAAGCAGACGAAACAATAAGGCAGTTTATGCTTTATATTAAAGAGAATAAAAGTCTGAGGGAAGAGATGGAAAAGGAAGTTTCTTCGGTCATGAAGTCATTTCTTCTTGCAAGCGCAGTGACCTCACCTGAGGCCATGGAAGAAGCTGTCTCCATGCCAGGCTTCTCGATAGATCTGGAGATAGCTACTAAGAACGTAATGAGCGTTCCTGTCCCAGTAATTTCAATAATTCCGACCGAAAAAACAGAGCTTTATCCCTATTCCTTTGCCAGTGTAAGCAGCGAGTTGGATATGAGTATTAACAATCTGAGTGATATTTTGGTTAAACTCGTTAAACTTGCAGAGATAGAGAAAACGTGCAATATGTTAGCAGATGAAATCGAGAAAAACCGTAGAAGAGTGAACGCACTTGAATATGTTATGATCCCCCAACTACAAGAGACAATAAAGTACATCACTATGAAGCTAGACGAAAATGAGAGGGGAAATATTACTAGATTGATGAAAGTGAAACAAATGATTGAGTCCTCTGCAGAAATACACTAGTGCTGTTTTTTTGTTTAGAATAATTTTTTGTTAGCTTTAAGTAAAATGAAAAGAATATTCACTTTTTTAAAACCATTTCATTTTTTAATAATCTAACTATCAAAAGCTAGGTTTGCTTAGTGTTTCGGGATATTGCAAACTTAACTTAAGGCATATATAATATATTTAATTACGCGCTTGAGCGCAATAAGGAGAAAGATATGACAATTTGGCATGACGTAAGCGCTGACAGGATTACCCCTGATGATTTTTTAGCAGTTATAGAGATTTCGAAAGGAAGCAAAAACAAATATGAGCTTGATAAGCAATCAGGACTTCTTATTTTAGACAGGGTTCTTTATACATCAACACATTATCCGGCTAATTATGGCTTTATTCCAAGGACATATGCAGATGATAATGATCCTTTGGATGTATTGGTTCTTTCAAGCGAAAGCATCAGACCTTTAGCCCTTTGCAGGTGCTACCCCATAGGAATGATTACTATGCTTGACGATGGATACAACGATTGCAAAATAATTGCTATTCCATTTAAGGAACCTAGTTGGAGTGATTATACGGATGTATCTGAACTTCCCAAACATATAATGGAGGAAATCTGCCATTTCTTTACTATTTACAAAACTCTTGAGGGGAAGGAAACGGCGGTTGTAAAGGTTGAGAATGCCGAGGTTGCAAGACAGACTATCATAGATAACATGGCTGCATATAGAAAAAAGTTTCTCCCATCCTCTCCTGGAAGATAAAAATATATAAATATCACTTCTTGTTCAATCCAACTTCATACTGTTGTTATAATATAAATAAAGAATAATATTATACGGAAGTGAAAATTGTACGATAAAAAAAGAAAATATACATATGGAAATGCCCAAAAGCTTACTTATGAGGCGAGATCTAGAATTCCAAGCAGGGTTATTCCAGTCAAACCTCGTATACCGATATATGCAATCGTTGTAATAATGGTTCTTGTAGTTGGTGGGATGGTGGGAGCTGGCTTTCTTGGAGCAAAGATTGCATTTGACAGGGCTCAGATCCAAAGTGAAACAACCGTCATTTTAACCGACCCTATCGAGTATGGTACTCCGATGGGTACTGTGGGACAGAGGATGTCCAAGGCGGAGGTATATAGCGCAGTATCTTCCTCAATTGTAAAAATTTCAACAGGCTCAGCGAAAACTGAAACCATTGGAGGAATACAAACTTGTAGCGGAGTAGGTAGTGGGGTGATTATCAGCTCCACAGGAGACATTCTTACAAACTATCACGTAGTCGAAGGGGCGACAAGTATTACGGTTACTCTTAACAATGGATCTGAGTACACCGTCCAAACGGTTAAAGGAGATGCGCTTACCGACATTGCTGTTTTGAATATCGGAGTGGATACACCGAGTATGATGGCAGTTGTAGCGGACACATCTGCAGTCCATATGGCCGATGAAGTAGTCTTACTTGGATATCCCCAGAACAGTGAAGATTCGATAATATCCGAAGGAATTATTTCAGCGATTGATAAATCTGTTGTTGTGGATGGGATAGATATGAATCTCCTTCAAACGACTGCAAGCGTAAATCCAGGTAATTCAGGCGGAGGATTATTCAATCTGTACGGTGTCCTAGTGGGTGTTGTGAATGCAAAAGGAACGGGAGAAAACATTGAAAATGTGGGATACGCAATCCCTGCAAATCTTTGCCTGGAGATTGCGACACAATTAATTGAACAAAGTTATGTTACGGGCAGAGTGGATACGAATATTGTTGAATTCAACGAGGTAGTTAAGGTTTCGCCGACTAGGCCGTGGGTAGGGTTATATGTTGCAAGAGATAATACTGGCAAGGGAAGCTTTATATCGTCCGATTATGTTAAATCTGTTTCTGGCCAGACTGTACTGACTAGAGAAGCTTGGAATAAAGTTTTGAACCAATACTTAGTAGGTGATACTCTTGATGTGGTGTATATAAGAGACAATATTGAATACACCGGGAAATTAACACTTGTCCAAAAGAGATACTGCGATAGTTAATCTCTTTCAAAATAAATCGCCGGAAGTAGCCGGTACATTTTAGGAGGGAAAAATGTATAAGGTTTTAATAGTTGACGATGAATCAAAGATCAGGGAAATTGTTGCAAAATACTGCAATCTGGAAGGATTTACTTCAGCTGAGGCTGCAGACGGTTTTCAAGCTATTGAGAAAGTCAGAGAGGGAAGTTTCGACATTGTTATTATGGATGTAATGATGCCCGAATTAGATGGGTTTTCAGCCGTTAGAGAAATTCGGAAATTTTCTACTGTCCCAATCATTATGCTTTCTGCAAGAACAGAAACTTATGATAAGATTAACGCTTTCGAAATCGGCATTGATGATTATATGATCAAGCCATTTTCCCCTAAAGAATTGATGCTAAGGATTAAAGCAGTAATGCAAAGATCGACATCCGGGGGAATTCAAAAAGAGGTTTTTGAATTAGGAAAATTAAAAATAGATTTTTCCGCTCACATCGTGTATATCGCTGGAGAAAGAATTGATTTATCTCCAAAAGAGTATGACTTACTTTCTTTCTTAGTAAGAAATAAAGGTATTGCACTAACTCGTGAGAAACTTCTCAGCGAGGTTTGGGGATATGATTTTTACGGAGATGACCGTACTCTCGACACTCATATTAAGTTATTGCGAAAAAGTCTGGGTGAATGCTACGAAATGATTGTAACAGTCAGGGGAGTAGGATATCGCTTTGAAGGATAAGGAAAACACCATTAAAAAAAGACAGCTTTCCGTATCCGGAAAGATTTTTTGGGTGATACTGCTTTTTACCGTGGTACTCCTTGCTTTTAATTGGGCAATAGAGTTTTTGTTTTTGGATACTTTTTATGAAGCCACGGAAAAAATAACAATTCGGAAAAATGTCGATTTAATTGCGAATAATATTGATTCTCAAACAGATGTCCCAGCCCTTGTTAACAGGATTGCGCATACAGAGGATATATGTATAATTGTGGCGGAAACTACGAGTTTTAATAAAATTGTGGATGAACATCTTTGGACTGGATGTGAGGTGCACACTCGAGCTATTAACGAATACTATGATCTGGCGCGCTTAGAAGCAGGAATGGATTACTCAGAAGAGACCGAAGGGAGATTTCCGGATTCCAACTATTCTCCGTCTGATTATTCAGGAAATGTTCCTACTCAAGATGCCACTCCCAGAAGTTCTTATACTTATGCAAAAATTGTTAAGGATTCGAGTAACGTTCAATACATTATTATCGCAGAAGGGGCAATTACTCCCGTTCCTACCGCTAGAAGAACACTTGCTTATCAACTAGCAACAGCTTCGTTTGCTTTCTTGATTATATCCTTTTTCGCAACAGCCATGCTTTCAAAAACTATTGCATCCCCCATTATAGCTCTTAATGAAGCGGCTAAGGACATTCCAAAGGGTGACGTTGATTTTGATTTAGTAAAAAGTGGGTATTTGGAAATTGAGGAGCTGAAAGAAACGTTGAATTATGCCTCTCTTGAGCTTAATAAATTGGAAGGGTACAGAAGAGAGTTGGTTGCTAATGTATCCCATGATTTAAGAACGCCTCTTGCCCTCATTAAAGGTTATAGCGAAATGATGAAAGATATACCTTCCGAGGCTAATCCCGAGAACCTTCAAGTAGTAATTGATGAGGCTTCAAGATTGGCTGGGCTAGTGAATGATATGTTGGACCTTTCTGGACTACAAGATGGAGGGACAAAACTTAGGCTTAAGGCATTCGATTTGGTAAAAGTACTGGATGAGATGCTCATTAGACATGGAAAACTGTTAATGGCACAAGGGTTTACTCTTGAATGGATACATGAAGACAAAGCGTTTGTTTATGCTGATGAAATGAAGATAGTTCAGGTTATTTATAACCTTATAAATAATGCGGTTAATTATTCGGGAGAGGATAGAAAAGTTGTTGTAAAACAGATTACTAATGGCATCAATATTCGTATTGAGGTGACTGATAATGGGGAAGGGGTCGATGTTGATATACTACCACACATATGGGATAGATATTACAAATCGGACAAATCACACAAGAGAGCGGTTGTAGGAACTGGGCTCGGACTTTCGATTGTTAAGTCTGTGATGAATATGCATCCTGGTGGAGTCTACGGTGTAATCACATCGAAGGGGCAAGGAAGTACATTCTATATCGAGCTTCCAAAACTAGACCCAGAAACAATGGATTTTGAAAATGATTTTCCGGAAAGTATTGAAGGTTGATTTTAGTAAAGATTTAATTTCAGGATATTTTTTAGTTGGTTGAAATTTTTTAGAAGGTTGCTTTTAGTGTAGAATTTATTTCAGTTTCAAAATATTTCTATATTGTTGGTTGAAATTTTAGGCTGATTCTTGATTGTATTGAAAAAGGGATAAAAAAAAGGAAGAGCCCACTTGCGTGCTCTTCTATTTATTTGTGGAGGAGGGATTGAGAAATTTTATTAAAATGTGGTTTTTGGTTAACTTACTTAGTAAGCTTTCATTTTAACCAGCAAGTGGTGCCTCGTGATACTTTTATGTATGGGGGATAAAATTGTATCACTTAGGTTGATTATATAATAGCAAGTCAATATGAAATTGCTAGGGCTGTTAATTGAAAATTTAGTGAAACTTCAATTTTGCAGAAAGGAAGGATATATTTTAGTAATAGATCTAATTTTTAGATTAAGTTGGGTTGAAAAAAAAGGATATTTAAGTAAGTGATTTAATTTTTTGATAAAGTTCGGTTGCTGAATGAACGTAATTTTCGGGGTTCAAGGAGAGTAATTCATTTTCAGGGGAAAAACCATATAAGCAGGTGATACCCGTTATACCTGCGCCTATATAGGTTTTATAATCAATCTCACTATCTCCGATAAAGATGCATTCTTCTTTGGTTGAAGATAGTTCTTTTAAAGCAAGTAGTACCATATCGGGAGCCGGCTTTCTGGGAATAATCTTATTTTCGCCAATAACGTAGTCAAATTGACCTGGAAAGAAATGTTCAACTATTATGAGTGCAGCAGAGTGTCTTTTATTTGTTACTACGCCTAATTTGTATCCATCTTCCTTGAGCTTTGTAATTAGTTCCACCACTCCTTCATATGGCTGTGTCTTACATGTAAGGTGTGATAAATAATACTCAATAAAATAGCTCCCAGCAATTTTTCTGTCGGTCTGGTTGTTTTCTCCTAAGGCACATCCGACTAAACTTACTACCCCATCCCCGATGAATCTCCGCATTTTGTAATCAGGAACGCTTGGGTTTCCAGTCATTTTCATTGCATAGTTTGTCGCATCTGCAAGGTCGTCAAAAGTATTAACAAGTGTTCCGTCCAAATCAAATAGAATAGTGTTTTTCATAATACTCCTTGATAAAAACCTACGATCTAATTTTTGATAAATCTTTTACCACCTCAGCTGCCAGTAAAAGTCCGGCAACAGAAGGGACAAATGACACGCTTCCGGGAATAACCTTCCCACTTTTTTCATCTTTTATGAAGTCTACTTTAATAGGCTCTTCTTTACTATACACAACCTTTAGATTGTTTATGCCAAGGTTCTTAAGCTCTTTTCGCATAACTCTGGATAAAGGACATACAGATGTTTTTGTGATGTTTGCAACTTCCAACATCTCAGGGTTTAATTTATTTCCGGTTCCCATACAGGATATTATTGGTACCATTACTGCTTTAGCTTTGGAAATCAGCTCTAACTTTGAAGTAACTGTATCAATCGCATCTACAATATAATCGTAGTTTGATAGACGATATTCAGAAGAATTTTCAGGCCCATAAAAAACTTTATGTTCTGAAACTATACACTCAGGATTTATCTTATGTATTCTCTCCCTTGCAACTGTAACCTTATTCTTGCCTATATTATCGGAAAGGGCTATTAGTTGTCGGTTAATATTTGAAGGAGAAATAACATCAGGATCGAATAAATCAATATGTCCTATTCCGGTTCGTGCAAGAGCTTCTACTGCAAAGCTTCCTACACCACCTATTCCGAAAACTGCAACTCTGCAATCCTTAAGTTTAGCAATTCCCTCTTTTCCTAATAACATTTCGCTTCTAGATAAGTCCATTTATCACCTCATTCTAGTATTAATTATACAGGGAAACATTCTATTTCGCCAAAACAATATCTAACATTTTGTAAATTGGGTTGATTTGTCCAACGGTAATAATGATTGATGAAAAATATTCGAAAATATAGCTTAATAGGGCTTAAGAATAAAAACAAAAATATTTCTTCATGCTGATAACATTACGGTAAGAGCAAATAAGTTCTGAGCCACATAATAGGTTATAAGTACAATATATATAAGTGGTTTATGAGTTCCGTTATATGCAAACTCCTTCAAAACCAGGCATGAATCGGAAATAGTGAAAAGAATGGCCGCTATCAGAATCATCAATGATCCAACAGTACCATTTTGTATGTAGAGATTGATACCTGTAATAAGCATTAAAGAAAGCATAAGCGAATATATGTAAACAGGTGTTGTGAATTTTCCAAAATCAATTTTTGCAATTTTTGACATAATAAATAGAAATACTGGAATCGCTCCCACAATAAATAGTAAAAAGTATTCAAATGAATCGACAAGAGAAAGAAAAATTGCAGAAAATAGAATATGACCAACACCAAAGCATATAGCACCAATCACCATGAAGTAATTTCGATATTTTTCAATAACAAGACCATCTACACTAAGAAAAATGTCTCCTAGCATACCTGCAGTCAAAGCAGTCAAAACCATAACCGTATAGGTAGTGTCCTTTCTAGCTTGGAACATGGAAAAAATCGCAGTTGCTAAAAACAGTACTGAAGCAAGAGTTTTTAATGAAGTTCTCGCCATTGGCCGATTCTTCACATTAAAATACCCCGAAAAAACGGCAGATATAAGTGATAATGAAGCAATAATATAAGGCAAAGAACCCAATTCTCTCTCCTTCGTGTAAAAGATAACTAAATACTTTTTGAAAACCCCAAGATATATTTCAATAAGAATTCTTAGTTTTGTTAGTTAGCAACTAACTAAAAGTAATATTTATGTTTAGATGTGTCTTCTTCAATGTTTATTATGCATTGGTTCAAACATATTTTATTCCCCATATAACCTTGAGGATATATTTGAATAGTTCCAGTTTATTTTATAAGAATTCAGCTTATCATTTGGAACATAAATCTTAAATGAAGTGGGCATTTGCGAAGTATTGAAACTATATTGATAAATAGTTGTATTTGCTGCATCCCAGACAATGTCTCCTCTAAAACGAATTGATTCCAGGTTTGTAAGACCAGCAAAAGCATTAGTTTCAATGCTAGTAATATAAAGTGGCAGATAAATATTTCTTATGACGGAATCGATGTTGAAGGCATACGCTTTTATGGTATCTACTACGTAATATCCATAATTTGCAGCGGCATCTGTTTCAGCTTTAACATCTATGGCAATAGGAAGAGTCGGGTCAATTCTTTCATCATATCCTCCCACTAATATATGAAGAGGTTCGGATGCAGAGAAATCCCATTCGCCCGTTTCAGAATCGACCCATTCAATTATGTTTCTTGTGTAGATTTGAAGGGCGGGATCAAGGCAAATCCATTTTTCATAAAAGTTTTGTACTGTTGATAAAGAATATGCTGTGGGTAATAAACCAGCGGGAACTTCGGTTATTACTAAAAATGCATTAATATAATCTTCTATTTTTCCACTAGGAACAACGATGTGGGATTTACATGTATTATCGCTTGATCCACCCCCAAATACGTAAGAGCCAATGTAAGAGGGGGGAGTTAGTCCTTGAAATGTGATAATTGCTCCAGGTGAATCTGAAAAACACTCTCCCGCAATTGAAGAAATGTTTGGTTTAACTGAGTACTCAGGTTTGATCATCCCGGGATAGGCATAAATCAAAGCATTTTCGATATATAGTAATTTGTCCTCTTGTACCTCAGGGTTATTAGTAACAGAATCCTTCAACCATTTAGTTGCATATGCTTGATAGTTTATTAGATAACTGCCAAATGGATAACTACCTATATTCTTTAAACTACTACCTCCGGTTACGGTTTCTAAGTATATACAACCCCAAAAAGCCTGAGTTCCAATATCCTCTACGGATTTTAAATCAATGGCTGAAAGGCCGGAAAGCATAAAAGCCGAGTTATATATTTTTAATAGATTATCTGGCGTGTCAAAAGTTGTTAGGGAGGAGCAAGATTTAAAAGCATTTGGCCCTATTTGTAGAAGAGAGTCTGGGAGAGTCACGGACGATAAGCTAGAGCAATACTCAAACGCAGAAGTATCTATTTGGATTAAAGAAGATCCTGAAACCGAAATAGATTTCAGCTTATCACTTTCATAGAAAGCATATTCTCTTATGTATTCAAGTTCGCCAGCAATTTCTACGGTTTCTAGTTTTGTACAACCGGAAAAAGCATACTTCTTAATCTCTTTATATCCTTCGGGGATAATCAGACTCTTTACATTCGCATTTTCTGAAAAGGCATACTCATTAATTCCATAAACCGGCCGTTCGGCAGAATCAGTCTCAGGAAGAGTAATAGTTTCATAAGGGATAAAACCGTATTTAAGTCCGTCAACAAAAATATTGCCCTCAATAGATATAAAATTAAACTCTGGAACATCAATACCCCATAGTGCAAAAAGAACGGTAGTTTTATTAATGGGTGTGTTTGCAAAATCAAACAGGGTCGTGTATTCAGGGTCTTCGTACCAACCGAAAAGGGTATAGCCAGGTCTTTGATATTGGGAAGAAGGGTCTGAAGAAAACTCCCCAGGATTAACTTTCTGAGCAGGAAAACCTCCCGCTTCAGACACAAAATATACTGTATATTTACTATCTTGTCTTGAAGGAATCAAAGGGCTTGAAGAAGAAGGGAAAACCAGTACTTTCCCATAGGATGTAATCCCTTCCGATTCGACGGTTAAAGTGACCGAACCTTCTCTTAATCCAGTAATTGATTTCCCATCCTCTGCAACAGATACAATAGAGGAGTTAGCACTCCTTATCACATATTCTTTGTTCTCTGGTCTGGTAGTGACAGTAGGATTTACTGTCGTATTTAGATCCAGATAAAGATATATTGTGGAATCGTTAAAATAAACGGTTTTTGTTTTTCCGCATGATGAAAGAATAACTCCGATCATAATAATCGAGATTATAATAAGAAAAGAAATAGAGATTTTAATCTTGTTTATTTTCATGTGATTAGTATATCATGAGGGTTAAGTATATACAACAAAGGCTTAATTACTCTCCCATTCATAATAATTCTATCAAATTGGTATGTATTTGTAATGAAAAAAAAGTGAAAAAGGGCACTTAAAGAGCCCTTTTTCAATTGATTATGAAAGAATATTTTTCTATAATCGAACCTTTTTATTTAGCTCAATCAAACTAATTGCGTTGATTTTTAAAACCTTTCGATCATAAGTAAGCAACCCATTAATCTCATCTTCGACGTCTGTCACTTGAGTGTAAACGGTTGCGGAAAGTCCTTCTGGAATCAAAGGTATGATACTTTCGTTATAAAGTTTAATGTATGCTGCTTCTAAGTCTTGACTGGAGGAAAATTTCCTATAGCCAAAAGCCTTAACTTTATTGAAAACATGTCCTTCTACCTTCAAGCTATATCCTCCAAACTCAGAAAGAATAGTACACCTACTCTCGTTTTTAGGTAATTTAATAGGGACAAAGTAGATATGCATTGATTTAAAATCATTTCCGCCCTGGTCGAGCCAGCCACTTGCATGATCTATGGCTCTTGTTTTGTCAATTTCTTTTACAAAATCATAAGCTTTTAACGCATCAAATTGGCCCCAGCTTTCATTAAATGGAACCCATACAGATAAACTAACTACATTGTACAAAAGGTCAATAGTTCTTTTGGCATCGACATAATATTCCTCTCTGCCTTCTTCATCTTGTCTTCCGCCTATCCTGTAATTAGTATCATCACCGGCAAGATTGAATAAACCTAAGGCACCGTTTAAAAGCTTATTAGCATCTCTTCCGCCATTTATGAAATCCTGCCAAACTAACATTCCCAAACGATCGCAGTGATAATACCATCTTAAGGGTTCAATTTTTATATGTTTTCTTAACATATTGAACCCCAAATCTTTCATAGACTTAATGTCATAAATTATTGCTTCCTCGGAAGGAGGGGTATATAGTCCATCCGGCCAATATCCTTGGTCGAGAAGTCCATTATGGAAGTAGGGCTTATTATTCAGCATAAGCCTTTTAATTCCTTTTTCGTCTTCGATAATGCCGAAATTTCTCATTCCAAAGTACGATTTTACTTTATCAGTTCCTAACTCAAGTATAATAGTGTATAGGAAGGGATTTTCTGGGGACCAGAGAATGGGGTCCTTTATTTTAATTGTGCAATTTCCGTCTGCATCTGGGTACACAGAACTAATGTTGGTATCGTTTTCGAAAACGGAAACTAAACAACCCGTATTATTGGTGGAGTCAATATTTATGGAAACCTCAGATAAATCTATGTTGGGAGTAATTTTTAGAGATGAAATATATTCTTCAGGTACACTCTCCAGCCAAACTGTTTGCCAAATACCCGATTGAGGAGTATAAAAAATGCCGCCTCTTTTAATTTTTTGTTTACCTCTAGCTTGATAACTTTTGTCAGATGGGTCAAATACATCCAATGAGATAGTGTTAATTCCTTCTTTAATCGCATCTGTTACATCAAAGTTAAATGGGAAATAACCCCCTTTGTGTTCTCCAAGATGTTTTCCGTTTAAGTACACATTGCACTTGTAATCAACCGCTCCGAAGTGCAAGAAGGTTTTTGCTTGTAAAAAACCTTTTTTTACTTCGAAATCATGCTTGTAGTAGAGGATATCATTGGGCATGACCAATCTGTTCACTTCGCTTAGGGGACATTCCGGAGAGAAGGGAACAAGGATTTTACCCTGATATTCGCCAAGAGTTTCGTGTTTTTTTAAGATAGCGTAGTCCCAATAACCATTCAGGTTAAGGAAACTATCTCTTTCAAATTGAGGGCGAGGATATTCGGGTAAAGGGTTTCTCTTGTCAATGGTTTCCCCAAATTTAGTGAATAGTTTCTCTAAATTCTTATAATTCTTCATAGCTCCTCCATAAATTACTATTTTTAATTATACAAAATAAGAAGCCAACAATCAATATACACAACCCTTGTGATTGACTAACTAATCGTTTATTTATATAATCAAAATAATCTCTATGAAGCTGATTAAGCATATATTTGCTTTTTGGAATAATGAGAGGAGGAAAATAATGACTGCTTTTGATATTGAACTGGTAGGAAAAATAGGATCTATGGCCCTTGTTAATTCAGAGAACAGGGACATAGACTATAATGTTATATCTCACATTTCGAGAGAATTAAAGCCAGGATATGTTTGGGTTACATCAGGAGCAACCGAAATTGGACGACTGGATTACTTAAGACGCAACGGTAAGGAATTGAATGGTCCAGAAGATGAAATTAAAACAGATTACGCTGCTCAGGGACAGATAATTTTACTCGAGACCTATCGTACTTTTATGGACAGCAAATATTCTTTAAGACAGTTTTTAGTTGAGCATCAACATTTCAACGATCCAATGAAAAGAGAACATCTTAAGAAGGCTCTACTTCGGTGTCCCATTCAAAATGCTATACCCATAATCAATTACAATGACCCAGTAAGCTATGAAGAGAATAGAAAACTCGAAATCCAGCAGCTAAGGGCAAAAAATGCTAAAGTAGTTGAAGCAATTGATAATGATGAAACAGCATCTCAAATTGCATGTCTCTTAAATCCTAAGTACCTGTTAATACTTTCAAGTACAGATGGTATTTTCACCGATTTAAATGATAAGAACACTCTAGTTAAGGAGATTACGGGGGCAAATGCAGAAGAAGTAATTTCAAACATTGAGTATTATCAACATTACTGTGATGGAGCAAGCAGAAAAGGGTCTGCGGGAGCTAGGGCAAAACTTGAATATGTAAAGGACTCAATTAGAATGGGTACAACCGTTTTTATTGCAAGCAGCAAGTATCATATCGGGGACATTATTAATGGAAAGTCTCCTGCTACACGTATTTTTATCTCGAAATAGATTCCATAAAAGATATTTTTGATTCAAAAAAGCAGCCTTGATAGGCTGCTTTTTATTTAACTGAGATAATTTATTATATTGTGTAACCTCCATCGACAGGTATTACAGTTCCAGTAATGAAGGAAGAATTATCGGAAGCAAGAAATAGGGCGAGATTTGCAATATCTTCCGGTTTACCAAGTCTAGAAACTGGGCAAGAAGAGACTAATTCGTTTAAAACAGAGGGATCAATATTTTTGTTCATTTCGGTATCAATAATTCCCGGGGCAATGAGGTTCACTGTTATCCCAGATGGACCTAGTTCTTTAGCAAGAGATTTCGTGAGACCTGTAAGGCCAGCTTTCGCCGCAGAATAGTGTACTTCGCAAGAAGCACCCGAGATTCCCCACATGCTGCCGATAAATATTATCCTTCCGAAGCTTTTGTTTATCATTCCCTGGATGAAAGCTTTCGAGATAAAGAAAGCCCCTTTAAGGTTGGTATTTACTATATTATCCCAGTCATCTTCATTGATAAGTGAGCACATCTTAATGTCGCTAATACCCGCATTATTTATGACAATATCGACGCAGTTGGCTTTTTCCTTAAGAGTGTTTATATCTTCCATTTTGGTGATATCGCAAAAAAATGCCCGGGCTCCGTACTCTTTTGCAAGTAGTTCAGCTTCATTTTTATGATTCTTATATGTGAAAATTACAGAATAACCTGCTTTTGAAAATTCCTTAACTATTCCTGCCCCAATTCCAGTGGAGCCCCCAGTTATTAGCACAGTTTTCATATTATGTCCTTAATAAAATCGATTGCCCTTTCTTGGTTCGAGAAGATGGCAGTATGGAAAAACTCAAGTGTTTTATTTTTCGATATCTGGTTTTCTATCCTTTGTAGATGCTTTCTTTATTTCAACTTTGGGCATGTTCATATATCCATTTCCCTCTAATATCGCATCAAGTGTCACAATTGAGGCTACAGAGGAAGCAACCACATTCCCTCTGGGGGCAAAACAAACCACATGGTTTCGTCTTACTTGGAGATCTACGACTTCATTTGTGATTAAATCAAGTCCTTTCATGGGTTGCTTTATGGAAGGGATAGGTTTAAACACTGTAGTCATTACAACAGGCATACCGTTACTTACACCACGGTTTAACCCTCCGTTGTAATTATTATCAGTTTCTATTTTGCCTTCCTCATTTTTGAAGAAAGAGTCAGCTACTTCACTTCCACGAGCTCTTGCAAAATCATTTCCATATCCAAAACCAATGCTTTTTGCTCCTGGAATAGAAAACATTAAGGATGCGAGATGACTTTCCAAACTGTCAAAGCAGGGGGACCCATACCCAGCGGGTAATCCAACGATAGCTGTTTCAATTGCTCCACCAATTGAGTCGCCTAAAGCAGAAATACTCTCAAGAAGGGATACCATTTTTTTCCTAGCTTCGTTAGAAATAGTTGGCATAGTCATTGAGTTTAGTCTTTCGATTAAATCTTCCGAAATATTTACTCCGAATGATTCATCAGTTATGTTCCCAATCGATTTGATATGGGATACTACCTTTATTCCCATGTGAGACAAATAATCTGCGCAGAGCATTCCGAAAAAGACAATAGGTAGAGTAAATTTGCTAGAAAAATGGCCTCCATCGCGCATGTCGGCAAATCCGCGATATCTTACGCTTGCAACATAATCTGCGTGTGATGGGCGTAAGATAATACCTTGTTGTTCAACAGGTTCTTCAATTTTGTTGTAAAACAGTACAGTAATAGGTGCGCCATTAGTTATTCCCTTGGTTACGCCAGAGACTATTACTGGTCTATCTTCGCTCCTGTTAACAGTGGTGAAGTTGACTGTACCTTGTCTTAATTTTAAACCCATCTTAATTCTGTCGAGATTAACAGGGATTCCTGCAGGAAAATCATGAAGAGTTCCCCCAATCACTTCACCTTGTGCTTCTCCGAATATTGATAACTTAATATTATTGCCCCAAATAGAACTCATATCGGTCTCCATTAGTAAAAATTTGGAAGGAAATTCCCTTCCTCCCTAAAGGATTATTATATATATAATTGCTGTTTAAGTCAATATCACAACTATCAAGCGTAAGGTGAAAGAGGAGCACAGAAAATGAAGATAAAAAGCCAAGTATACAAGTATTTATCAATCTCATTTTGAAATATAAGTGTTTGAATCCAAAGAAAATGATTAACCTAGTAATATCAGAGTTAATTGCTGTTAAGATTCTTTTATACCAATCAAGCATAATATACAGGTTTACATTTGTCATTTTAAGGTTTTGGTGGTAATATATTTTCAGACTTATGGTGTGATTTCGATGAGTGTCTTGGGATACACACGGAGCCAATTTTTTTGCTTATGCGTTTTTTTGGCAATACCTACAGTCGAAGGAGGTATTGTTATGAAGAAATCAACAATTACAATTTTATCGCTCATCGTTATGCTAGTGCTTGCAGCCCTTGCTGTTATTGGGCTAAATTCAATTAACCCTTTTATAAAGCCTCCAGTAGAAGGGGAGGATGCAATATTAATAACGTTTATATTCGTTGATGAAAACGATAATGTCATATTTTCGGAAGAACTCGCAACTTCCTCAGGCAATCTTGAAGGGGCTCTAACCGAACTGGATGAGAAGAAAGATTCCTTATCTCTGCAAATAATAAACGGTGAAGCTGGAGTATATTATGAAACTTTTACATTCAATCAGGTAACATATGGTTCGGCACTTGGCAACATCTACATCTTATTATTTTCCGATGACGAAGAATATACAACAGATGCTTATGGAAATCCAGTAGTTGTCAGCGGGAAGTCATATGATTCCCTCACAGATGGTGCAAGCTTAGTTCCAGTGAAAGAAGGGGTTACATATGTTATCGCTGCCCGGAAGTTTTAAGTAAGGGGAAAATGAAAGAAAACTCGCTATACAGAATAAAAAAGATGGTGCTGATAGCACTTATGACAGCTTTACTTTCGGCTGGAAAGTTTGCATTAATGGCAGTCCCCAACGTAGAGATAGTAACGATATCAATAATTGTTGGTACTTATGTTTTTGGGCTATCAGTGCTGCTTCCTGCAACTATTATTTTTTCTGCGATTGAAACCACTATTTGGGGGTTTGCTCCCTGGGTTATTTCATATTTTGTTTACTGGCCTCTGCTTGCGGTAATAACATATTTGTTCAAGGCTTTGATTTCGAAAAATAAGGTTATTTTCCCCTCTGTTATTGGATGTATAATGACTGTTATTTTTGGAGTACTTACAACTTTTGTAGATACAATTTTTTACTCTTCTGGCCACAATTTTGCCTCCTTTTTCAGCGCTATGTACATTAGAGGAATCTATTTCTATTTGATACAAGTGATTTCCAATACGGTCATACTGGCGGTTTTGTTTATTCCTTTAGAAAAGGTTTTGAGTGTACTGAAAAAGAAATATTACTCGAATTGGAAGGAGAAAAAAACAAATACTGTTGTTTCTGATGAAACTATAATAGACGCAAAGAGTGACCTAGAGAGGAAAATAGACAATCCAGTTACAGTGGCGGAAGTAAAGGACGAAGGTCCTACGACTTTAGAGGGCATCAGGGAGGAGAAACCGGCACTAATAGAAAGGGAGCTTGAAAAGAAGGATGATAGGGATAACTAAAGGGAGACCAAAAACAATAAAGGCTTAGTATATATTCAATCATTTGTTTTTATGCAGTCTTTATAATATAATGAGTATTCTATAATTGGGCCCAAAAAACGAAAAACAATAGTGTTTTTGAAGTCTTTCAGCCTAAAAATAGATTATTAGAAGAATAAAAGATGAGGACAGGGGAATTTGGATAATATTATTTCTGTTCAGAATGTAAGCTATGATTATGTGTCAGGAAATACTACTAACCGTGGTGTTTCAGAGATAAACCTTGATATTGAAAGGGGCTCTTTTGTTGTGTTTATCGGGCACAACGGAAGTGGAAAATCAACTCTAGCCAAACTTCTTAACGGTTTTTTTGTCCCCGATCAAGGTAAAGTGCTTGTGAATGATATTGATACAGCCGATGAAGAAAAAACATTTGAAATTCGAAGCAAAGTTGGAATGGTCTTTCAAAATCCGGACAATCAAATGGTAGCCTCAATAATAGAGGACGATCTTGCGTTTGGCCCCGAGAATCTTGGCGTAAAAAGAGAAGAAATTAAGGAAAGAATTGACTGGGCTTTAAAGACAGTAAACATGGAAGAATATAGAAACAGAACTCCAAACAGGTTGTCGGGAGGACAAAAGCAAAGAATAGCTATAGCAGCAATACTTGTTATGAAACCTGAAGTATTAATATTGGATGAAAGCACCGCGATGCTCGACCCAAAAGGCAGAGACGAGGTCATGGATACTGTTTTAAAATTGAACAGTGAAGAAGGTATGACTGTGATTTTAATTACTCACTATATGGAAGAAGCCATTAGGGCAGACAAGGTAGCAGTAATGAATGAGGGTAGAATTGTTCTTGCCGGAAAGCCAAAAGAAGTTTTCGAAAAAGTTGATATTATTCGTGATGCCAAATTGGAACTCCCAGTCGCTACTAAAGTGTCGGTTGAACTAAGAAAATTAGGATATGATATTCCACTAGCTTTAACTGAAGAGGAATTAGTTGAGTCATTAGTATTAGGAAACTAGAGATTCGAGGGGTAAATATTACTTGGTCGAGGAAGAGGAAAAGAGAAGAATGTCTATAGAAGCATCAAACTTATCTTATACATATAGTGCAAAGACTCCTTTTGAGAAGACTGCTCTTTTCGATCTCAGTTTTACTATTAATAAGGGGGAAACCGTCGGGATAATAGGCTCTACTGGATCGGGTAAAAGCACGTTGGTTCAGCATTTTAATGCTCTTATTAAACTAACTTCAGGAAAATTAGTGGTCTGCGATATTGACCTATCCCTAAAAAAAGTCCCATTTAAGCAATTAAGATCAAAAGTAGGTATGTTGTTTCAATATCCTGAGTACCAGTTGTTTGAAGATACAGTGTTAAAGGATGTTTCTTTTGGACCAATAAATTTTGGCTTTGATAAGGAGCAGGCTTTAATAGCTGCCGAGGCTGCATTATCTCTTGTGGGTGTAGACGTGAAAGAAGTCAAAACGAAGTCCCCATTTGAGTTATCAGGCGGAGAACAACGGAGGGTGGCGATTGCTGGTGTCATAGCCTCTAAGCCGGAGATTTTGGTATTGGATGAACCCACTTCTGGTTTGGATCCTCTAGGAAAGAGATCAATATTAAATCTCTTGATGGAATTAAAGAAATCTTTTTGCGATACAGTTATTATGATAAGCCATAATATGGATGAAATTGCGGAATATTGTGACAGAGTTTTAGTATTGAACGAGGGAAAGCTTATTTTCGATGGTACGCCAAAGGACTTTTTCCACAATCCGGGAAACCTTGCTGAAACTGGGTTAAAGATACCCCATACTGTTGAAATACGTGAATTACTAAAAAATAAGGGAGTTTCTCTTTCTTCTGATTGTCTTAATGTTAATGAGCTGACAGAAGCCATTGTAGCCTCCGGTATTCTTAAAAAGAGGGAGGGTAAAAATGGTTCGTGATGTATCATTCGGACAATTTTATCCCGTTGAGTCTTTTATTCACAAGATGGATCCAAGATTCAAATTTCTCTTGGTAATTGCATACATTGTGGCTGTATTTTTAGTACGAAATCTTTATGCTTTTATTGCTATATTTGCTTGGTTGCTAATAGTTATTTTGGTATCCAAAATTCCACCTATTAAGATACTGAAAAGTTTAAAAAGTATTATTTTTATTGTTATTTTTACTGCTATATTGAATGTATTCTTCAACGCGTCAGGAAGGGTTTTATGGTCTTGGGAAAAGCTTGTTATTTCGGTGGGCGGGCTTGAACTGGCAGCAAAATTATCTCTAAGGATTTTCTTCCTGGTAGCAGGAACGAGTCTTATTACTTTTACTACAACCCCGATGGCATTAACAGATGGTTTAGAAAGTTTGATGTATCCCTTGAAGCTCATTAAAGTACCTGTTCATGACCTTGCGATCATAATGAACATCGCTCTAAGATTTATTCCTATTCTTCTCGAGGAAGTCGATAAGATTATGATGGCTCAAAAGGCAAGGGGAGCAGCATTTGACAATGGTGGACTTATCAAAAGGGCTAGAGCTTTACTTCCTGTTCTGATCCCTCTGTTTGTTTCTGCTTTCAGAAGGGCGGATGAATTAGCTCTAGCACTTGACGCAAGGTGCTACAACGCAACTCCTAATAGAACAAGGTATAAAGTGCTGAAATCCTCTTTCAGGGATGTCGTTGGGTTAATATATACTGCTATTCTTATTGTTATGGTTATTGCTGTGAATTCAAACTTTTGGGGACTATTTTAATTCGGGAGAATATAATGCGTTTTGCAATGATTATTGAATATGATGGGACAGATTATTCGGGCTGGCAAAGGCAAAAAAATGGAATTTCCGTACAACAAAGGATAGAAGAGGCTTTAGAGAAGCTGTTAATGAAGAAAATAACAATCGTTGGATCGGGAAGGACGGACAAAGGAGTGCATGCTGAAGGTCAAGTTGCTCATTTCGATGCTGAAACAGATCTTTCCGAATTTAAGATAAAAGGAAGCCTAAATTTTTTCCTTCCAGAAGACATAAAAATAAGAGAAATAAAAAGGGTTGCGGATGATTTTCATGCGCAATTTGATGCTAAGAGCAAAGTATATGTCTATAATACTTATATCTCAAGAGTCAAAAGTCCATTGAAAAGCAGATATTATGTACAGATAATTCCCCCTTTAGATATTGAACTTATGAGAGAGTGTGCAAAAAAAATCGTAGGCAAACATGATTTCTCATCCTTTTCTGTAAAAAATGGGGACTCTCCATCAACCACTGTTCGACTGATATCGAGACTTGAAATAATAGAAAAAGGAGATGAGCTAACCTTTGAGGTAGAGGGGCCAGGCTTTTTATATAAAATGGTTCGGTCTATAGTCGGAACATTAATTTGGATAGGGAGGGGAAAGTTATCTCCAGATTGTATTGAAAAGATGTTTGATAGCGGAGACAGAGCATTAGGTGGTAAAACTTTGGCTGCGAACGGGTTGGTTCTTAAAAAAGTAAAATACTAAAAACATTTTAGAAAAAGACATCTAATGAATTTTTGTGCCCAAAAACAATGGTACGAAACGGTTAGATTTGCATGAAAAGATACCCTTAAAGTGATTATTTTTTAATTGACTTATAGGGCTTTATATAATATTATATACAAGCATTCGCATTTTTGGGTTGCAAACTAGCCCCTTGTAACTGTAAAAATCGGAAAATATCAGTTGGAGGTTTTTACCATGAAAACATATATGGCAAAAGCCGGTGAATACGACAGAAAGTGGTATGTAGTGGACGCAGAGGGAATGGTGCTCGGGAGATTGGCGACCAGAGTAGCAAATATTTTGCGGGGAAAAGATAAACCTACTTATACTCCTAATGTTGACACTGGCGACTTTGTAATCATTACTAATTGCGACAAGGTGGTTCTTACCGGGAAAAAACTCGTTAAGAAATTTTATAAACACTATACAGGATATACTGGCGGGTTAAAACATACTCGTTACGATGAATTGATGGCAACTAAGCCAGAGTTTGTTGTAGAACACGCAATAAAAGGGATGCTTCCCAAAAATACAATTGCAAGCGCAATGCTGAAGCGGCTCTTTGCTTACAGTGGTCCAGAACATAAACATCAGGCCCAAAAACCTGAACCCTTGAAATTTGACTAAGAGGTGAAAAATGGCAGTAAAGAAAGTATTAAAAAAGAAAGTTCAGTACTGGGGAACTGGAAGGCGTAAAAGCGCAATTGCAAGAGTTCGTTTGGTTGCTGATGGAAGTGGCGCAGTTATTATCAACAAATTGCCCATTGAAGAATATTTCAAGAAAGATACACTAAGATATATCGTTAATCAACCGTTAGTCGCGACAGCAACTACTTCTAAATTTGATGTTGCTGTAAACGTCCACGGCGGTGGCTTTTCCGGTCAAGCCGGAGCAGTAAGACATGGTATCGCAAGAGCTCTTTGTCAAGCAGACTTGAGTCTTCGTCCTGTTTTGAAAGCAGCCGGATTTTTAACTCGTGATCCTAGAGCCAAAGAACGTAAGAAGTACGGACTTCATAAAGCTCGTAAAGCTCCTCAGTTCAGCAAGAGATAGTATTTACTTCTCGAGGAACTTAGAAATAGTCATTTTGAGGCAAGGCATAAGCTTTGCCTCTTTTTTATCCTTGAATCATATGATTGCCCGAAGTCTTAATAGTCAGTGATTCTCTCACCTTGAATATATCCAATTTATCGTATAATATATTCTAATATAAGATACGAAACTCTTTAGGAGGAAAAATGAATAATTACGACATCATTATTATTGGCGGAGGCCCCGCGGGCTTTACTGCAGGAATATATGCTGCAAGGGGTGGGGCGAAGGTTGCAGTTTTCACTGGTATTCAGCCTGGGGGCCAAGCAGCATTAACCCACAAAATTGAAAATTTCAGTGGAGTAAAAGATGCTGAGGGGTATTTATTGGTCAATACAATGATGGAACAAGCTATAAGTTTTGGAGCTGAGGTCCTTTATTCTGCAATAGAAGAGGTTGATTTCTCGGGGGAAAAAAAGAGATTGGTTTCTGATGATGGTGAGACCTATTATGCTAAGGCCGTTATTATTGCGACAGGTGCAAAAAATAAACTTTTAGAACTTGAGAATGAGAAGGACTTGATTGGAAATGGGATTAGCTTTTGCGCAACATGTGATGGCGGTTTTTTCAAAAACAAGGCCGTAGCAGTAAATGGGGGAGGAGACACCGCATTAACGGAAGCTTTGTATCTTTCCAATATATGCAGTGAGGTTTATTTGATCCATAGGAGGAAGGGTTTTAGAGCTGCTCAGATCTTGATAGACAGAGTGCGCTCAAATCCCAAAATTAAACTCGTTTTAGATAGTGTTGTTACTTCACTCCAAGGGAAACCACTAGAGAGTATAGGTATAACTAACAAGGAAAATGGGGAGAAGAAAGATATATACGTTTCAGCCTTATTTGTAGCAATTGGATATCTCCCCAATACAGAGATTTTCAAAAGTAAGATTAACTTAAACGAAAGGGATTATATTACTACCAACAGCAAAATGGAAACAAGTCAAGAAGGCGTCTTTGCCGCAGGAGATGTTCGAGACACTCCCATGAGACAGGTAATAACCGCCTGTGCAGATGGGGCAATTGCTGCCAATTCAGCCTTGGAATATTTGATGAGCTGATAGAAAAAAAGCAATCGATTTTAAGATATAATGATTCGCGCTGGCTCCAACTTTCAGCCGGATAATGGCGTCTACGAAGAACGCTAAAAAATCATGCCTTCGAATGATAAGCTTAAGCAATCATTCTTTTTCTATGTAGGTTTATGCAATTTTTTCAGATTTATGCATTATTTTTGATTACGTCCCTAACAAGATAATTAAAACTTTGAATAAAAAATGAATATTTTACAAATACTGCACAGTGTACGCCTATAACCATTAAATACGTTTTAGCATCCCATTTTTTTATTTACCTATATTTTACTATTTTATACCAATATTGTGTTGCACAACGTGAAACACTTTGATATAATGAATGTATTAAATATGTTCATAATTTTCCCCCTTATCATAGCATAGAGGATCGTTGCGTAGCAGCGGTCCTCTAATGCGTTTTTATGGGTCAGAAAAGAAGAAAAAGTTTAAAAATGATAAAAGCGTTTCCCTGCTAGATGTTTATTGCAAACAAATATCCTTTATAGTATCATAATAACATGAATATTAACCAATCCATGTGGTCTTATTTTCTTGAAGGAAACGGGGAAAAAGACAGAGTAAAACTGATCTATTTCGGGAGAAAAATTTGCCTCTCAGAGATGACAGATTCCGTTCTTAGAACGGCGTCTTTTTTAAAGAGTAGAGGAGTAGCCAAGGGGGATGTAGTAGGAATTATGCTCCCCAACATTCCCGAAGCAGTTCTTGCATTATATGCCATCAACTCTATTGGAGGTATTGCCAGTTTTATAGACCCCAGAATTGGGGAATTGGCGCTATATAAGATTGCAAAAACCTGTAAACCAAAAGTGATTTTTATTTTTGATATGGTTTTCAAAAAACATAAAGATATTTTAAATGAACTGGGAGTACTTCCCATATTATGTAATTTGTTTACTTTTGCGAAAAGTCCAATTAACTTAATTGAAAAAATTACCAAAATTGTTGGTTTCCCGTATTATTTAGATACGCTCAAGAATCTTCCAATTGCGGAGGTATATAAAGATGAGGGGACATCTCCTGCTGTATATGTTCATAGCGGTGGAACAACAGGAGAACCTAAAACAGCAGTGTTTAATTCAAAAGCCTTCAACTGTATTTCCAGGGGCGTAGAATTAGCTATACACTCAACAGAATGTTTTGATCCTGACAAAGATAGTATGTTAATGATGCTTCCTATCTTTCACAGTTTTGGTCTAGGTGTATCTGTACACGGAATATTGAAAGGAATCACCGCAGTACTTATGCCCCGATTTAATGCAGATAAAGCACTTAAACTCATCGGCAAATATGGTGTTACGCACCTTTCGGGAATACCTTATATGTATAGAAAGATGATGCAAAGTAAGTACTTTAATAAAAAGAATGTTTCTCCCATTAAGTATATTTTTTGCGGTGGTGATAGATTAATCCCTGAGTTCAAAAAAGAATTTAATAGAAAAATTAAGGAACTGGGCAGTGAGGCAGAAATATTAGAAGGATATGGATTGACAGAAACTGCTTCTGTTGTGACGGTAACCAGAAAGGGAACAAACAACCTAAATACTCAAGGTCAACCAATAGATGGAAACGAGATAGTTATTGTCGACAAGAATGGTGCAAAAGTTAAAATTGGCGAAGTTGGAGAAATCCATGTAAAATCTGATTCGATAATGATCGGGTATCTAAATGATAAAGAAACGAACTCCAAAGTTATATACAAGGACGGTAGGGGAGAAAGGTGGTTAAAGACAAGCGATCTTGGCAGAATAGATTCTGAGGGGCTTTTGTATTTCTCCGAGAGGGAGAACAGGACATTTAAAATTGCAGCTAATATGGTATTTCCTAGCGCAATAGAGGCTATAGTGAATTCTTTGGAAGAAGTCTCAAATTGTTGTGCTGCAAGAGCAATTGATAAAGAGGGAAAACCTTTTGTTAAACTATTCGTTGTTCCTTCATCAAGAGACTCAGATCTTGAAAATCTGGAAGATTTAATAAAAAGTCAGATTCTTAAGTCACTTACAAAATATGATGTTCCTAGAGAAATAGAGTTTGTTTCTATGATTAACATGACCCCGTTTGGAAAAGCAGACTACAAGAGTTACGAAACTAATTATTTATAAGATTCCATAATATTAAGTTAATAAAAAAAGAAAAAGACCGAATAAAATCGGCCTTTTTTAAAAGGCAAAATGAATGCACTCAAATGGACACTAAAGAACTAAACTATTTTGTTGTTGGATTAGCCAGTTCCTCTTCGTATTTTTTGAGTACGATTTGTTTAATCTGCTCACGTGTTTCAGTGTTAAGAGGATGAGCAATGTCTCTGAATTCACCGGCAGGTGTTTTTCTTGATGGCATTACAATGAAACGGCCCTCAGTTCCCTCAATTACTTTGATGTCATGTACCACGAAAGCATCATCGAAAATAATACTGGCGACAGCACATAATTTAGAGTCTTCTCTTCCCAGAACTTTTACACGAACATCGGTTATGTTAAGCATAATATTATCCTTCCTCGCATTTTAGTTATTTAGATTATACAACACACGCGCGCAGAGTTCAATATCGAAATTAATAATCCCAATTACTTGCCAGGAAGAACAGAATGAGAAAAAGGAAATAAGAAGAAAATACTAAAAACGATCAGATATTCTCATTTTTGTACATAGTGTTAAGGAATTCCTAAACTTGCAAACCGAATAGCTCAATGATATAATCAATTCAACCAAAAAATAGGATTTTTGAGGAAGATATATGAAGTCATACAGGGCAACTGGGGCAAAAAAATTTGAGGTAGTTGAAAAGGTATCAACTGATCCGTCTCTAATAAAACTAAAAGTAGACTTGATTTGTCCTACCCTTACTGATCTTGCTGTTTTTCAGGGTAAGTTGAACATAGAGTATCCAATTACCCCTTGTAGTATGGCCACTGCTATTGTTAGCGAGGATAGGCCGGAGTATGGATTAAAAAGGGGAAACAAGGTCATATTAAACCCTTATCTCATTACATCAAACGCTAATTCATACGTCGAACCCAAAACATACGGAGTCAATCTTGATGGTTTCCTAGCGGATTTTTTAGAATTGCCAATAGACAATATAATTCCTTTTCCAGAGGAAGTGAAAGCAGAGGAAGCCGTATTTGCAAATATGGTTGCTGTAGCTCTTAGTGCTCTATCGGGTATAAGGTTTGAAAAGGGGACATATGTCTCAATTATTGGGGGTTCTTTACTTAACCTAACTATTGCCCAACTTGCTTTATATTACCAAGCTATTCCCATTTTCATTTCTTCAGATAGGAGATATTTGAATCTTGCTGATGATGCTGGAATATACTACTGTTTAGATGAAACAAAGGAAGATATATCTAAGAGGGTTTTCGAAATAACTGGAGGAAGAATGACTGAGTTTTCGGTTATGCACGCATTACCTTGGGCTACTCCAGCCTTTTTGAGCGCAGTTACAGCGAGAGGAGGGGAGTGCCGGGTAGTAAGTCTTAACTCAGCATATATTCCCAGGCTTGAAGTAAATATAAGTGATTTCACAAGAAAGAATCTATCCTTAAAAGGAGTTTCTTGTGGGTTTTCAGAGTTTAATTCTGCGGTTAATTTGCTGGCTATTAAACAGATTAGTTTTGATGGATTTATTGACAAGGTGGTTCCGATAGATGATGCCCAAGCTCTTTTTACGGAGATGACAAACCAACCAAGCATTTATATAGGGCCTGTAATAAAGGCATAGTTTTTTCGGATTTTTGGATAAATTTTCAAACCAACCTAGCATTTATATAGGGCCTGTAATAAAGGCGTAATCTTTTCCGATTTTTGGATAAATTTTCAAAGAGGAATAAGTTTTAAGTTCTCAGTATCTTTGCCGGAAATAGATACTGATTTTTTAGGAAATAACAGTAAAAACTAAGGTAAAGAATGATGTGTTTTAAAAATTATTATTTTTTTCAAATAGTGGTTTTTTTCAATAAATGGCAAGAAACTCAAAAAAATGATAAAAAACCAACCAAAATCACCATATTTCTCCGCTATATTGTGCTCATGCATACGTGCGCATACAATATGCGTAATTTCAGGTGCAAAAAAATGGTTGACAATACTTAACATCCATCAATATAATGTGAGAGGTATTAAATGAGAAATTACTAAGAGGTAAGAAATGAAAGAAAACATACATCCAAATTATAAAGTCGTGGACGTTGTGTGCGCATGTGGCGCCCAGTTCCGCGCAGGCACTACAAGGAAGGTTGACGTATTAAAGGTAGATATTTGTAACCAATGCCATCCCTTCTATACCGGTAAACAAAAGATAGTGGATTCCGGTGGCAGAGTTGATAAGTTCCGTAAGCGTTACGGCATCAACTAGATAAAGAAAAAAATAGAGGGGTGCAGTTTTTACTGCACCTCTTTTCTTTACTTAAAAAGAGATATAATATCGTGTTCTCAACTACCAGATTTGTTTAGAACATAAAGAATTCTCTCCTAGGGAGGATGAGATGGCAAAAAAGAAATGTTGTGATATTGGAGGACAGGCTGTACTTGAAGGAGTTATGATGCGAGGAAAAAGTGTCATGGCTACAGCTGTTAGAGATCCTTACGGAAAAATACAAATTGAAACTCAGAGATTTATCCCGTTCAAAGAAAGATCGTGGGCATTTAAAGTTCCGGTTTTAAGAGGGATACTTAATTTTCTGCTTAGTATGACATCCGGGATGAAGACTCTTATGAGATCCACCGAGGTATATGGGGACGATATTGAATCGGGCGAGCCTTCGAGATTCGAAAAATGGGCAGCTAAAAAGCTCAAAACTGATGTGATGCATATTGCAATGGGAATAGGACTGATACTAGGGGTTCTATTTGCTGTGAGTTTATTCATCTTTCTTCCCACATACGCTACTAAATGGATTTTTTCTGCTATAGATCTAACCTCATATTCCCCATTTTTACAGTCATTTTTCCCAAATATTACTTCAGGCGTAATAAAGATTTTTGTTTTTGTGATGTATATTTTACTGGTAAGTTTAATGAAAGATATAAACAGGCTTTTTAGATATCACGGAGCAGAGCATAAGACAATCAGCGCTTATGAACACGGATTAGAACTAACGGTTGAAAATGTTCAGAAGATGAAAACCGCTCATGACAGGTGCGGAAGCACTTTTATTGTGTTTATTTTAGTTTTTTCAATTATGGTTTTATCTGTACTTCCTTGGTTTGAAAACACCTTCTACAATTTTTTAATTAGAATTGCTTGTTTGCCTTTAATTGCCGGAATCTGTTATGAGTTTTTAAAATTATTTGCAAGATTTGATAATATAATCACAAGAATTATTAAAGCTCCAGGCATGCTTCTTCAGAAGCTGACGGTTAAAGAACCAGATGATAGTATGGTCGAAGTTGCTATTGCATCTTTCAATTCTGTTTTAGCGCTCGAGGCAGATCCTTCCAAAGAAACGACTTCTTTTAGTATTTTCACCAGTATAGTCAAATCTAAAAAGAAACTTGTAGAAATTTTAACAGATAATAAAAAGGGTACCTTTGAAAATAAAGAAAGAGAGGCCGAGATAATTCTTTTAAATGTATTGGGTTTAGATAAGCATTCTGAACTATCAATAAATCTAAAAGTTCCCTCGGAAAAGCAGGGAATTGCCGAAGAAATAGCAAGAAAAAGGCAATTAGGAATGCCCCTACAATATGCTATAGGTAAGACCAACTTTTACGGATATGATTTCATTGTTGATCAAAGAGCGTTAATTCCAAGATTTGATACAGAACTTCTTGTTGAAGCTGCATTAAAGGAGATAAAGAAAAAGGGAGAGGATATTAGCGTTTTGGATATGTGCACCGGATCGGGGGCCGTTGGAATAACCATTAAAAAATTATCAAGAGTAAAAATGACTCTTAGCGACATAAGTGAAGAGGCTCTCAGTCTTGCTCTTGAAAATGTAAAGCTCCACGGAGTGGATGCTGATTTAGTTAAATCAGACCTTTTTTCAGAATTGGATGAGAAATTCGATATTATAGTTGTTAATCCTCCGTATATTCCATCTGAAGATATTAATGGATTGGATAATGAAGTGAAAAACTACGAGCCACTACTTGCATTAGACGGCGGGAAGGATGGATTAGATAAATATAGAGCTATTGCGGGGGAGTATTCTAAATACCTTAATGAAGAAGGTATAATACTCATCGAGGCTGGTATTGGCCAGATGAAAGAATTAATTGATATGTTTCCTGGGGAAAAACAAATTTTAGAGGATTACAACAATCCAAAAATCCCAAGAGTTTTGATCGTAAAAAATACCAATATCCAAAATCGATAGCTTAACTAAGGCATAATAGATAGAAATATCGCCCAACATAATATGGGATAATGTTTTTAGTTAATAAAGAAGTTGAAATTATTGAAATATAAAAAATTAGAAGGTAAAAGATGTTTGAACGTTTAAACAAAATGAAAGAAAGATATCAGGAGTTAAATGATTTAATTGGACTCCCTGAAGTAGTATCAAGACAAGATGAATGGAGAAAATTAGTAAAAGAACATAGTCAGCTTACTCCAATTGTGGAAGCATACAATGAATACTTGAAATACTCGGAAGATATGGATTCATGCAAAGAGATGATGAAAGAGGCTGACAAGGAGATGGCCTCTTTAGCGGAAATAGAATACTTTGAGGTAAGAGATAAAAGGGACGTTGTTGAGTTGGAGCTGAAAAAGCTTTTGATTCCAGTTGATCCGATGGATGAAAAGAACGTTATTATCGAGATCCGTGCAGGAGCAGGTGGAGAAGAAGCAGGGTTATTCGGAGCTGAACTTATGCGAATGTACAAGAGATTTGCTGAAAGAATTGGTTGGGGATACGAGGATATTAACCTCAACATTACAGAATTGGGTGGAGTTAAAGAGGTTTCGTTTCTGATAAGGGGAAAGGGAGCATATTCAAAGATAAAGTACGAAAGCGGAGTGCATAGAGTACAAAGAGTTCCAGAGACCGAGAGCCAAGGAAGGGTGCATACGTCCACAATAACTGTGGCAGTTTTGCCTGAGCCCGAGGAGACCGATTTAGAGATTAACGATAAAGACTTTAAAATTGATACATATAGGGCAAGCGGAGCGGGAGGCCAGCACGTAAATAAAACTGATAGTGCGATTAGAATCACTCATCTTCCAACTGGACTGGTTGTTGAATGCCAAGATGAAAGATCACAGATTAAGAATAAAGAGAAGGCCTGGAAGGTAATGTTAGCAAGACTTTACGATCAAGCTAAAAGCAAACAAGATAAGGAGTATTCGGAAAACAGAAGGCTTCAAGTTGGAACAGGCGAAAGATCAGAGAGAATTAGAACATATAACTATCCTCAGGGAAGGGTTACCGACCATAGAATAGGAAAAACCATGTATAGCCTTACGGATTTTCTGGATGGAGATATTTTTGAAATGCTTGAGGCATTATCTTTGGCAGATCAAACCGCAAAGTTAGCTGGGTCTGAAGAGGAATAATCTTCCAGTTTTATATGTATTAAAGTATTTCTTTTCAAATAATTCTTAAGAACTGTTTATTATTGGTTGCTTAAATATATTATTGGCAACGTTTTGATGTTTGACAAAAGAAATGCATATTATGAAAAGCAAGTTTATATATATCTAATATAAAGATATTTTTACAAGCAATGAAACGATAGAGCCTAATATTTGTATTTATCAGAAGCTTTATCAAATCAATTTGTATTTTTTATGCATAATATGTATAAATAAAGCATAATATTAAATAAATATGCATAAAATGCATTTTTACCAAAAAATTTTTAAAAAATATATAAATAACATTTGCTTGCTATTTTTAAATAATATAATATAGCAATAAATAGTATCTTTACTAGGAGTTGCATTACAAATAATAAAGGATGGAAAATAATGAAAGATCATGTATTTTACAATGAAAAAGTAAATCTTCTTGAGACCCACAATTTTACCCACGAGCTCCAAGATGTGACTGAGCCGAGATTGTTTAGAGAGATGTTTCCCTACACAGAGATTCCAAAGATACTTTTCAACTTCACTAACGTTCCTATGAGGTGTCCTGAAGAGATATGGATGACAGATACTACTTTCAGAGATGGACAGCAAGCTACAGCTCCATTTACTGTAGAACAGATTGTGGATTTATATAAAATGCTTTCAAAACTTGGCGGGCCCAAAGGTCTTGTTAGACAGAGCGAATTTTTTATTTACACGGATAAGGATAAAGAAGCTGTAAGAAAATGCCAAGATCTTGGGTTGAAATTCCCTGAGGTTACCACCTGGATTCGTGCAAACTCTAAAGACTTTCAGCTAGTTAAAGAAATGGGTGTTTCCGAAACTGGTATACTTGTTTCTTGTTCAGATTACCACATTTTTAAGAAGATGAATATGACAAGAAAACAGGCAATCGATAAGTATCTGGGAATAGTAAAAGATGCTATTTCCGCGGGAGTTAAACCTCGTTGTCATTTCGAGGATATTACAAGGGCTGACTACTATGGTTTTGTTGTTCCATTTGCTGCAAAATTGAAGAATATTATGGACGAAAGTGGAGTTCCAATAAAAATTAGATGTTGCGACACGATGGGTTACGGGGTTAGTTTCCCGGGAGCTGCTATGCCAAGAAGTGTTCAAGGTATTATTTACGGATTACATCACTATTCCGAGTTTCCATCTGAGTTGTTAGAATGGCATGGACACAATGATTTCTATAAGGTAGTAAATAATTCAACTACAGCTTGGTTGTATGGAGCAAGTTCGGTTAATTGTTCAATGTTAGGGCTAGGAGAAAGAACGGGTAATTGTCCTCTCGAAGCCATGGCTATAGAATATTCCGCGATTAGAGGTACAACAGACGGAATGGATCTTTCGGTTATAACTGAAATTGCTGACTATTTCAAAAATGAAATAGGATATAAGATCCCACCCCGGACTCCTTTTGTGGGCAGATTGTTCAATGTAACAAGGGCGGGAATACACGCTGATGGGCTGTTGAAGGATGAGGAAATATATAATATATTTGATACTCAAACAATTCTGAAGAGACCACCGCTTGTAGTAGTAGATAGTCATTCTGGGCTTGCAGGGATAGCTTTTTGGATAAATTCGTATTTCAATTTGACCGGAAGTGCTGCCCTTGAAAAAAAAGATCCGCTAGTAGCTCAAGTCAATGATATCGTTCAAGCGTTATATTCTGATGGTCGTATTACATCCATGTCGGATGAGGAAATAATAGATATTATGGATAGGATTGATCCCTTAAGGTTAAGAAAATATCTTAATGGGAAGATATAAGCATCTTCGATAAAATGAGAGTATTTGTAGGTGCAAAACAGTGTTTAAAAGAAGACAGAAGCATCTTCAACAAATGAGAGTATTTGGAGTTGTAAAATAAGAATTTAAAAGAGGGCAGAAGCATCCCTTGAGGGTAAATGAGGTCTTGAAATTTTCTTAAAAGATGTTAGAATAGTAATATCAATATTTTGAGAGGATTTTTATGATAAAAATAATTTACGGGTCGAAGGGTTCAGGAAAGACAAAGGCAATAATAGATCAGGCAAACGAAAGTATTAACAAAGAACTCGGCGACATCGTTTTTATTGCTGACACTGCAAGATACATTCACGACATTAAATATCAAATAAGGTTTACAAATTCAAAAGAAAGTAATATTAATTCTGAAGACGGGTTCATCGGGTTTATCCAAGGAATGTTGGAAGCAAACTACGATATAAGATTTTTCTTTATAGATGGTGCTGCTAGGATGATTGGAAAGCCGATACAGGAGATGAGAAGTTTATTCGATAAATTAGAGCAAATTTCTCAGAAGACGGAGGCAACTTTTACTCTGACAATATCCTGTGACGAAGAGGAACTGCCAGATTTTATAAAAAAGTATTTATAAGGAATCGTTATGGATTATATCAGCACTCGCGGAGGCCTGTCGATTTCGGCAGGCTCAGCAATTTTGAGAGGAATAGCTGACGACGGTGGATTGTATGTCCCGTCGTCATTTCCTATATTGACACAAGAATTTCTTGAGAAAATGATCCCAATGGATTATCCGGAAAGAGCGGTAGAGATCCTATCCCTTTATTTAACGGATTATACAAAAGAGGAACTAAAATCATATGCGGAAAAAGCATATTCTCGTTTTGATGGGGATCCTGCGCCTGTTTTGAAAGTTGATGATGACCTTTTTTTACTAGAGTTGTTCCACGGGCCAACTTATGCGTTTAAAGATTTAGCTCTAACAATTTTACCATATCTGATTCTTTCTGCCCGAAAAAAAGCAGGAGTTGAGAATAAAACATTGATTCTGGTTGCAACCTCTGGAGATACAGGAAAGGCCGCAGCTGAGGGATTCAAGGATGTTGAAGGAACTGAAATAGTAGTTGTATATCCTTCAGAAGGGGTTTCCGAACTTCAGAAACTGCAAATGAAAACATCAGAAGGGGATAACGTACACTTTTTGGGTATAGAGGGTAATTTTGACCAAGCCCAAACCCTTGTCAAAAAGATGTTTGCAGACAAAGAAATAAATAAGAAATTTGCAAAAATGGGATATGAACTTAGTTCGGCGAATTCCATTAATTGGGGAAGATTAGCTCCGCAAATAGTGTACTACGTTTCAGCTTATTTAGACATTTTGGGGTGTGAAGAAATTAAGCCAGGAGAAAAGATTAACTTCGTGGTTCCAACAGGGAACTTTGGCAATATTTTATCAGCATACTACGCAAAACAGATGGGTATTCCTATTAACAAACTGATTGTGGCAAGCAACTCAAACGATGTATTAACGGATTTTTTCAATAATAGAAAATATGATACTAACAGACCCTTCCACAAAACCATGAGCCCTTCAATGGATATTCTTATTTCCTCTAATCTTGAGAGACTATTATTCGAATTATCTGGAAGAGATTCCGAATATGTTAAAGTTCTTATGAAAGATCTGAAGGAAAAGGGCTCATATGTCATTGATTTTGAGAAGATAAAAGACGATTTTTCTGATTTTGCAGCATATATGTCAGATGAAGAGAACACTGAGGAAGGGATAAATGCGTTTTATGAGATGTATGATTACGTTTTGGACCCCCATACTGCCGTAGCAGCCAACGTGTATTCCGACTACATATTTGACACTGAAGATAAAACTAAGTCGGTCATTGTATCTACTGCAAGTCCGTATAAGTTTGCAAAGGATGTATATAGATGTCTTACAGGAAACAATGAAAAAGATCCTATGAATGCTCTTAAAAAACTTCATGATTATACTATGACAGATGTTCCCGAAGAGCTCCTAGAACTTGACATGATGCCTATTATTCATGATAAGGTCGTAAAAGTAAGCGAAGCAGAGGAAACCATCTTGGCAATTATTGCAGATAAAAATAAACAGATTTAATAAATTCGGAGAGTAATATGGAAAAGAAACCCGTATTGTATAGTGGAATACAACCCACAGGAATATTGACAATTGGAAACTTCATCGGGGCCATAAATAATTGGCTAAAAATACAGGAAGACTATTTTTCCATTTATTCAATAGTTGATTTACATGCTATCACAGTTAGACAGGATCCCATCGAATACAGGAGCAGGGCACTGTCATTCTATGCCCAGTATATTGCTTGTGGTTTAGATCCAGAAAAATCAATTCTATACTTTCAATCCCATGTTCATCAGCATGCAGAATTAACTTGGATACTGAACTGTTATTCCTATCTGGGTGAATTGAGAAGAATGACACAATATAAGGAGAAATCTAAGAAGAATGCTGATAACCTGAATGTGGGCCTTTTAGATTACCCAGTACTCATGGCTGCGGATATACTTCTCTATCAAGCATCCGTCGTTCCAGTAGGAATAGATCAAAAACAGCATTTGGAACTTGCAAGAGATATTGCTGATCGATTTAACAATATATACGGACAAACGTTTACCATTCCCGAAGTATATTTAGGAAAGCAGGGAAATAAAATATTTTCTCTTCAAGATCCCTTTGCAAAAATGAGTAAGTCTGATCCCAATCCCGATGCAGCAGTTTCTATTATCGAGAGTCCGGATAGCATAGCTCGTAAATTCAAGAGGGCGGTAACCGATTCAGAAAGTGTGGTCGAATATAGAGAAGATAAACCTGGGATATCAAATTTATTGGTAATATTAAGCTCGATGACTGATAAGAGTATTGATACTTTGGTTAAGGAATATCACGATGCAGGATACAAGAAATTTAAGGAAGATGTTGCCGAAGCAGTTATAGAAAAGTTGCGTCCTGTTAGAGAAGATTACGAAAGGCTCATGAAAGATAAGGCCTATTTACTTAACATTGCCGGACAAGGGGCCTCAAGAGCAGCTGCTCTTGCAGAAAGAACTTTAGCAAAAGTTAAGAAAAAGATAGGTTTAATTGAAAGGCCGTCATTAAATTAACGGGGATGAGCCTAAGTTTTCATTTTTTTTGGGGGACATTTTGTTCGGATATATTACAGCTGATAAACCTAATATGCTCATTAAAGATTATGCTGAGTATCGAGCCTATTATTGTGGGTTGTGCAAAAGTATTGGAAAAATTAATCCACAATTGATGCGATTAACGGTAAACTACGATATCGTAATGCTTAGTATACTCGCCCATAATTATGCAAAAATTAAACCTGAAGCAGGGATGGGAAGATGTGTAATACATCCTATCGGAAAGAAATTTGCAATTTTAAAACATGATCAGGTCCAAGAAAAAATAGTGGATATTAATACAATTTTGGGATATTACAAACTTAAGGACGATATTTCAGATGAGAATAGCGGGAAAAAAAAGATAGCGAAGGATTATATTAAAGGGAAATATAAAAAGGCTGCAAAGCGCATTCCAGGGTTTGATTCGATTATTTCCAAAATATACGAGGATTTTGATATAATACAAAAAAATAAAGGTAATCTTTCAGAATTAATAGAGAAATCTGCAGAAATGCTATCCGAGGTCGGCAAAGAAGCTTGTCCGGGATATGATGATTCGCTAGATGTTTTTTGCAGAAACCTGGGAAGGTGGATATATTTAATAGATGCTTATGATGACCTTTGGAAGGATTACAAGAGCAATTCATATAACCCCCTGATTTTGGGAAAGGAACTTACAGAAGAGATAGTCGAAGATTTGACTACAATGGTTCGAGCAAATCTTAATGACTATATTAGGAAAATTAGAGATTCTTATGATACAATGGATATAACAATTTCGGAGGGGCCCCTTTCTAATGTAATATATTTGGGGTTACAGGCCCGTACCGATCAAGTACTTGAGAATAGAGGTAACAAATGCAAAAAGACCCTTTTGTAATTCTAGGTGTATCTGGAAACGCAGATACAGATGAGCTTTACGCAGCCTATAAAAAAGCCAGATCAAAATATGAAAGCATGAGATTTGAACCGGGAGAGAAGGGTGCTGAAGCGTGCGTAAGATTGGATGAAATAGACCAAGCATATAGAGATGCTCAAGATATCATCGCTGCGACCAAAACGATTAACTCAGGTGTAGTTGGAGATGAATACGAAAGAGCAGACGCTTTGTTAAAGGCAAAGAGATATAGCGAAGCTCAGGAAGTACTAAATGATATCTCGGAAAGAAATGCTAAATGGTACTATTTTCAATCCATAATTCACTATGCTTCAAATGATTTTACAGCTGCAAGAGATGACCTGAGAAAAGCAGTAAACCTTGAACCGGGTAATAACAGCTATGCAATGGCTTTAAATAGAATAGAAATGAAGATGGAGGGTAAGCCGGGATCTCAAAGAACTGAGTATTATGCTAGGGAAGCTACAGGAGATAGATCTTATAGAAGACCAGAAGATGCATATAGACAGACTAGGGGCTGCGGACTAATGGATGTATGTTCTGGGCTTTGCCTTGCCGACTGTTGTTGTGAATGTATGGGTGGGGATTTAATCAGCTGTTGCTGAAAATACTAATAATAATATTGAATCCGGGACCTCTTTGTTATGAAAAAAAGAATTAACGGAAATAAGCTAGCGTTTGCTGGAATTGGCGCAGCAATATCTTTAGGCGCAATAATTGCGTCTTTTTATATATCCCAGATTTCCTTGTCATTGAATGTGTTCGCCGCTTTTGGTTTGATGATACCCCTTGCAAAAGAGTATTATAGAGAGTCAGTTTTGGCATATGTTGCAGTATGTTTACTTGGAGGAATTTTTGCCAACATTCATATAATACCCTTCGTAATGATTGGGGGAGCATATACGATTTTTACAGTAGCAATATATAACAAAAAGATTAAATTACCTCTTTGGCTGTCGTACATAATTAAGATTGGTTATTCATTTCTAGCGTTTTTTATCCTTTACTATGTAACACAAATATTCTTTATTGACTTGTCAAAAATAGGCTTGGTTTTATCCGGAATATCACTCTATTTTACGTTAAATTCTATATTTGTTGTTCTTTTTGTAATATATGATATTTTATTAATTTATGTATACAAGTTAATTGTACAACTTGTGGAAAGAATTACGAGAGGAAGAAGCTGATAAGCTTTATATACCAGAAACAATTTTAACATTAAGGGAGAATAGACTATTGGTTAACATCGGCAATGATTGGGACATTCTATTGGAGAATTGCTTTCAAAGCGACTGGTATAAGGCACTCAGAAGTTATTTACGTTCGGAGTATTCTGAACATAATGTTTATCCTGATATGTATGATATTTTCAATTCTTTAGTTTACACACCATATAACGACACAAAGGTTGTAATTATTGGGCAAGACCCTTATCACGGAAAGGGCCAGGCACATGGACTATGTTTTTCAGTAAAAAATGGGGTTGCAATTCCTCCTTCTTTACAAAATATTTTCAAAGAGATAAACTCTGATTTAGGTATCCCAATATCAAATAAAGGATGCCTGATATCATGGGCAACGCAAGGGGTATTGCTTTTAAATGCAATCCTTACGGTTAGAGAAGGAAGCCCCCTTTCACATAAGGGCAAGGGTTGGGAAACATTAACAGATAAGATAATTTCTCTGCTTAATGATAGAAAAGATCCCGTTATATTTTTGTTGTGGGGATCTCCTGCGAGAGCTAAAAAATCCCTTATTACAAACTCCCAGCATTATGTTCTTGAGGCTCCTCATCCATCCCCGCTATCAGCCTACTATGGTTTTTTGGGATGTAAACACTTTTCAAAAACCAATGAGATTTTACAATCTCTTGGTAAGGTCCCGGTTGACTGGGCAATAAAATAGGTTCTCGATTAGTATTGGAGGAAATAATGGATATAAATAGAGAAATAGACCTTAGAGTGGCTTGGATTAGAAAAATCATTAAAGATGCGAACGCAAAGGGTGTTGTTTTGGGAATGAGCGGTGGTAAGGATTGTGCTTTAGTCGGAATACTATGTAAAAAGGCTTGTGAAAATGTTACCGGTATTATCATGCCATGTGACTCAAAAAGAAATTATTTGGAGGACAGGGATGATGCCCGATTATTAAATGAAAAATTTGGGATCAAAACTCTTGAGATAGATTTAACACCTGTTAAACAGGTTTTCAGAGATCGGCTTTTTTCACTATCTGAAAACCAAAAGGATATTGCTTATGAGAATATTAATCCAAGGTTGAGAATGATTACATTGTATAACTATGCTCAGAGAGAGGGTTATTTAGTTGCTGGTACAGGAAACCTGAGCGAGAGAACTATGGGCTATTTTACGAAATGGGGGGATGGCGCGTATGATTTCAATCCTATCGGAGACATGACAGTATCCGAGGTGTATGAGATGCTCAGATTCCTTGATTGTCCTGAGCAGATTATCCAAAAAGCCCCCTCTGCAGGTCTTTTTGATGGGCAAACAGATGAAGGAGATATGGGAATAACATATAAAGAAATAGACAAATACATAAGAGAAGGAAAAGCAGAAAAAAAAGTGAAAGACAAAATAGAATGTGCCTTTTTAAAAACTGCACACAAAAGAGATATGGGAAGAATTTTTCCGAAGTAGTGCCTTTTAAAAACTTTTCTTATTTCAAATTTAAAGAAAAATTTTCTTACAGGGAGAATTCATATTTATTTGATATGTATAAATAAATAACTCAAAAAAAGAAAATTATAGAAAAAATTGTAGTTTTTCCCTGTCGTAAGTAAGGAAAACGAACTAACTTTTACTAGTAAAATTGAAACTCCTATGATATAATTGCTTTTGGCTTGTGACTATATCACAGATATAAATATATTAACAATTTTTCGGAGGTTTTAAATGTCAAAAATCAAACTGACAAAGGTACCGTTTATTGGCACCGAAGAGCAAGCGGCTAAGCTCGATGCTAAGCTGGCTGAACTTAAGGAATTACCCGGTGGACTAATGCCCGCTCTCCAAACGGCTCAAGAAATTTATGGTTATCTTCCAATTGAAGTGCAATCAAAAATAGCCGACACATTTAAAGTATCACTTGAAGAAGTTTTTGGTATCGCGACTTTTTATTCTTTGTTTACACTTAATCCAAGGGGAAAGAATCAAGTCTCTGTTTGTCTTGGGACAGCATGTTATGTGAAAGGTTCTGGAGAGATTTTAGAGAAACTCGAAGAAAAGCTTGGAGTAGATGCGGGAGAATGTACTTTAGACGGATGCTTTTCTCTTGTTGAAACTAGGTGTGTGGGATGTTGCGGGTTAGCTCCTGTCGTAACAATAAATGGAAATGTATACGGAAAATTAACCCCCGACCAATTAGATGGAATTCTTGCAGAATATAAACCATCCAATCTTAAGAATTAACAATACGGAGGTAAAAAATGAAGTCTATAAATGAAATTAATTCAATTAGGGACAAGGTCAAAGCCGATATAGCTGACCGTGATCCGAAGAATACCGGGCTTAAAACCCGTGTTGTTGTTGGACTTGCTACATGCGGAATGGCCGCAGGGGCAAAGCCAGTCTTGGAAACCATCAAAGAAGAGGTTTCAAAGAGAAAATTAAGTAACGTAGAAGTAACATATGCTGGATGTCTTGGAATGTGCAAATTAGAGCCTATAGTTGAGGTCTATGTCCCTGGACAACCTAAGATTACATATATTTGGGTTGATGCAAAGAAAGCTTCTGAAATAGTGGAAAAACATCTTGCAGGCGGAATACCCTGTGAAGAATATATGATATCCGCGGACGAGAAATAGGGGGTAAGAATATGCAAAAACATGTAGTAAATTCATTAGCCGATACAAACTTTTATAAAAAACAAGTACGTATTGCTTTAAGAAATAGTGGAATAATTAACCCCGATAATATCGATGAATATATCGCATATGACGGATATCAAGCCCTAATTAAGGTTCTTACAACTATGAAACCCCAAGAAGTAGTGGATGTCGTGAAAGCCTCCGGACTCCGTGGAAGGGGTGGCGGTGGATTCCCGACAGGTCTAAAATGGCAGTTTACAAAAAATGCCGTTGGAGATGTTAAATACGTATGTTGTAACGCAGATGAAGGAGATCCAGGTGCTTTTATGGATAGATCCATATTAGAGGGAGATCCCCATAGCGTATTGGAAGCTATGGCTATAGCGGGTTTTGCCATTGGGTCAAACAAAGGCTTTGTTTATGTCCGTGCAGAATATCCAGTTGCAGTTCAAAGATTAAATACTGCTGTTTCTCAAGCTAAAGAGTATGGTCTTCTCGGAGATAATATTTTAGGTACAGGCTTTTGTTTTGATATCGAGATTAGACTTGGTTCGGGAGCATTTGTATGCGGAGAAGAAACAGCGTTGATGGCCTCAATCGAAGGAAAACGTGGAGAGCCTAGACCTAGGCCTCCATTCCCAGCAAATCAAGGCTTATTTGCAAAACCAACAGTTTTGAATAACGTTGAAACCTATGCTAACATTGCACCTATTATTTTAAAAGGCGCAGAATGGTTTTCCTCAATTGGAACGGAGAAATCCAAAGGAACAAAAGTTTTCGCTTTAGGAGGAAAGATTCTTAATACTGGTCTAGTAGAAATTCCTATGGGAACAACACTTAGGACTATTGTTGAGGATATTGGGGGAGGAATCCCGAATGGAAAGAAATTTAAGGCTGCCCAAACAGGCGGGCCTTCTGGTGGATGTATTCCTGCCCAACATCTAGATATTCCAATAGATTATGAAAATCTTGCAAAAATTGGTTCTATAATGGGTTCGGGCGGACTTATCGTTATGGATGAAGACAATTGCATGGTGGACATTGCAAAGTTCTTCTTGCAATTTACGCAAGATGAAAGTTGTGGAAAATGTGTCCCTTGCCGTATTGGAACCAAGAGATTGCTCGAATATTTGGTAAGAATTACCTCTGGGCAAGGAAAGCCAAGTGATATAGCTGAAATGGAAAAATTGTGCGAATACATAAAAGACAATTCACTATGCGGACTGGGACAAACTGCTCCAAATCCAGTTTTGTCAACAATTAAATATTTCCGCAATGAGTATGATGCACATGTTATTGAGAAAAAATGCCCAGCTGGAGTATGTAAAGCCCTAATGTCTTACTATATAACTGACAAATGTATAGGATGTACTGCTTGTGCGAGAAAGTGCCCTGTTCAGGCAATCAGCGGAAAAGTAAAAGAAATTCATGTTATAGACCAGACCAAGTGTACAAAATGCGGCGTCTGTATGGCAACATGCAAATTTAACTCGATCATTAAAAAGTAGTCGGAGGAAAGAATAATGGAAGATGTTGTAAAAATGGTTAATTTAAAAATTAACGGAAAAGATATAAGTGTTCCCGAAGGAACCACAATCCTCGAGGCTGCAAGACAAGCAGGGATAAGAATTCCTACACTCTGTTTTCTAAAGGATATAAATAGAATAGGAGCTTGCCGTGTCTGTGTTGCTGAAGTTAAGGGCGCAAGAAGTTTAGTTGCCTCCTGCGTTTTTCCTGTAAGCGAAGGGATGGAAGTAACAACTAATAGCAAGAAAGTTCTTGAAAGCAGAAAGACAACAGTTGAACTGCTTCTCTCAGACCACCATCAAGATTGTCTCTCTTGTGTTAGAAATAGAAACTGCGAACTTCAAACACTTGCAGATGAATTAGGATGCGATTCTCATAAATATGAAGGAGATAAGAATCAACATGATTTAGATTTTTCCACCCCATATTTAGTCAGAGATAACAACAAATGTGTTCTTTGTCGTCGTTGTGTTGCTGCTTGTAAGCAATATCAATCTATTGCAGTAATTGGACCAAACGCTAGAGGCTTTAACACTCATATAGGAAGCGCTTTCAGTAAGAGTTTGATAAATGTGCCTTGTGTTGGTTGTGGACAGTGTATTAATGTATGTCCTACAGGAGCTCTTCATGAAAGAGAGGAAATTGATTCAGTTATTGCCGCTCTAAACGATCCTTCCAAATTTGTAATAGTAGCTACTGCTCCATCCGTTCGTATAGGTCTTGGCGAAGAATTTGGAATGCCAATAGGAACTAACGTCGAAGGTAAGATGGTTGCTGCATTAAAAGCAATCGGTTTTGATCGCGTTTTCGATGTTAATGTAACGGCTGACCTTACAATCCTTGAAGAAGGAACGGAGTTACTCAGCAGAATTAACGGAGAAGGAGTACTTCCACTCTTTACAAGTTGTTCTCCAGCATGGATAAAATACGTGGAACATTATTATCCTGAATTTATTCCAAATCTGTCTTCCTGTAAATCTCCCCAACAGATGTTTGGTGCGGTTTGCAAGACTTATTATGCGGAAAAGATGGGGATTGATCCGAAAAATATGGTTACAGTTAGCATTATGCCATGTACAGCCAAAAAATTCGAGAAATCCAGACCAGATCAAAGTGCCGCTGGGAATGGGATTCCAGATATAGATTACTCTTTGACAACCAGAGAACTTGCGAAGATGATTAAGAAATATGGAATAATGTTCGAAAATCTTGAAGATGATCAATTTGATTGTCCTTTGGGAATAGCCTCGGGTGCCGGCCTTATTTTTGGCGCGACTGGCGGAGTAATGGAAGCTGCTCTTCGTACTGTTTATGAAATACTTGAACAAAAAGAACTAAAGAACTTGGATTTCATGGATGTTCGTGGCACAAAAGGAATTAAAGAAGCGACTGTTCCTCTTCACGTAAATGGTCAATTAGTAGATGTAAAAGTAGCTGTTGCAAGTGGACTCGCAAATGCAAAAATAATAATGGATATGATGAAAGCGGGAACTGCAAATTATCATTTTGTTGAGATAATGAGTTGCCCAGGTGGATGCGTAAATGGCGGTGGCCAACCGATTAAGACCGCGGAAATAAGAAACAACTATGATGTAAAGGCAATTAGGGCAGGAAGTATATACAAGATGGATAAAAATATGTCCCTTAGAAAGAGTCATGCAAATCCTGTAGTCCAAGAACTTTACAAGGAATACTTTGGAGAGCCTAATAGTCATAAGGCACACCATATACTCCACACAAAGTATGCAAAGAGAAACAAGTATTAATTTTAACGGATAAGTTGTAATGTCATATAATAACAAGAAATTCAAAGGCAATAAAAAAAAGGTAGAAGATAATTACTGCCCTCCATACAGCCAAGAAGTCTTGTCAAAATCAATAGACACATTAAACCTTCCCGAAGAAATTTCAGAAAAACTAAAAGCAGCGAAAATCGATACGATTTTCGCTGTTCTCAAGTTAGACCAAAAAGCTCTTCTCCACGTTAATAAGTTTAATAAGAAAAACTTGTTTGTACTTGAGAAACAATTAAAGTCTAATGGTTTGGCGATTAAGCCACTCGAAGAACTTAAGAATTCCCCCAAGCAACCACTATTTCAGAACCAAGATAAATCCAAACAGAATACCTCTAATCAGAAACCTTGGCAAAATGTAACTGATAATAGATCCAGACTAAAAGAAAAAGGTTTTAAAGAAACTATTCTTACTGAAGCACAAGAAAGAGAAGAAAAAGAAAAAAGCAGACCAAAGCAAAAGCCAATTGAAGAAGTTAAGGATATATATTTAAAGATAAATAAAAACGGAAAATGGGGATTTGAAGACAGAAGCGGAAATGAAGTAATACCCCCGGAGTATGAAGAAGCCTTTAATTTTAAAGAAGACCTTTGTTGTGTGATGAAGGATGAGAAATATGGGTTTATCGATAGAAAGGGCGTGATTGTAATACCCTTTGAATACGATCTAGCTTCATCATTTAGCGAAGGATATGCGTGTGTTTTCAGGGGAGATAAATGCGCTTACATAGATAAAGAAAATAACCTTATTACACCATTTATTTATGATGCAGGAACTGCCGTGGAGAACAACCAAAGCCGGGTTAAGAAGGACGATAAATGGGGTGAGTTGCACATGGATTCACCTAATGAAGTAAGGTGGATTATTTAATTTTATTATACCATAACTAGATATATTTGGTTCCCAAAGTACACTTTATATTTTCTCACAACTCATTTATTTATGTGGCATTTGTTCTTAGGATATTTCGTAATTTTTAAAATTGCGAGGATAAATCCAACCAATTGTAAAGGCAAATTCGTCCCAGTTCTTTGGGCTGTGGAGGATATCAAAAGACATGATTTTATTTGCAATGAAAAAAATATTGTGATAGAATAAGCAAGTATCTAAAAAGATAGGTATTAAGGAGAAAAAAATGGCAAATATTAAGTCGCAGAAAAAACGTATTTTGACTAACGCAAAATCAAATGACATAAACACAGCACGTCGCACTAGAGTTAAAAATTTGACTAAGGAATTTATGACGTTTATTGAAGCAAAAGATATCGCTGGGGCTGAAGCAAAGCTTCCAGAACTTGTTTCCGAATTGATGAGCAGTGACATTATGCACAAAAAGTCATCAAGCAGAAAAATTGCTTATGCTTCAAGACTCTTAGACGAACTCAAGAAGCAAGCCTAAAAAGTTTATACACCAGGTATTACTGGGTGTGGCGCAGCTTGGTAGCGCGCTTGAATGGGGTTCAAGAGGTCGTAAGTTCAAATCTTATCACCCAGACCATGATTAGCGACTTTACGGGTCGCTATTTTCATGCCAGATTTATGATTGATTTATTTTTTTGATAAGTTTCTAAATCCTTTTGTTTATTATTCCCAAGAAAATTACTCCTTGAAAAAAGAATAGCTCTATAGTATGATAGTAATATTGTGTATATACTTAAGGAGAAATTTTTATGGCAAATTACAGCAAAGAAAATATCAGAAACATTGCTTTGATTGGTCACAGCGGGGAAGGGAAAACCTCCCTTTTAGAGGCCATTCTATTTAAAACAAAAGTTACCACAAGGTTGGGAAAAGTTGATGATGGGACTTCAATTTCAGATTATGACCCAGAAGAGATAGCTAGAAAAATGTCAATAGGCCTTTCTCTCGCTTTTATCGAGTACAAAGGATGCAAGATTAATATTCTGGATGTACCTGGTTTCTTTGATTTTGAAGGTGAAATGGTTTCTGCTCTTTCTGTAGCGGATGCCGCAATATTAGTAACTGGTGCCACAGGCAACGTTCCTGTTGGTGCGGAGATGGCACTTGAAAAATGTGCAGAGAAAAAGATTCCAGTGCTAATTTGGGTAAACGGAATTAATAAAGAAAATGCTAACTATGATCTTACCGTTCAAGGATATAAGCAAAAATACGGGAATAAAATTGCAGTAATTGAATTTCCGTTAATGGATGGAAACACAATGAAGGGATACGTTGATGTCCTTTCCGGCCAGGCTTTTGATTCTTCTGAAAATGAAATCCAAGTTCCTGAAGGGATGAAAGACAGGCTTCAGCAAGAGGATAGCGCAATTGTCGAGGTTGCTGCCGAGTCGAGTGAGGAACTACTCGAAAAATTTTTTGGCGGAGAAGAGCTAACTGCGGAAGAAAAGAAATCTGGTCTCAGAACAAGATTTGTTTCAGGCGAATTAATGCCTATTATGGGTGGAGTTGCAGTCGGAAGTGATTATTGCATATCCTCTCTTTTAGACAGAATCGTAGATCTTTGCCCCAATGCTGGGGAATCCAAGCCTTTCCAATATACAACTTCTGATGGGAGTTCCTCAGAAATGAATGTATCAGAAGATGGTAATTTTGCTGGGCTAATATTTAAAACTACAGTTGACCCATTCGTCGGAAAGCTGCTAATGGTAAAAATAATTCGTGGAAAAGTTGGAATGGGGGATGTGGTTTTCAACTCCAATGTTGAGGAAAACGAAAAAATTTCTGCGATATACAATCTCAGAGGTAAAAAACAAGAAAATACGGATAGTCTAAGCGCAGGGGATATTGGAGCATTTGCAAAACTAAATTACACATCTACAGGTAATACTTTATGTGCTGCTGGAGAAAAAATTAAATTTAAACCAATAGATTTTCCAAGTCCAGTAATTTCATTTGCTGTAACTGCCTCTGAAAAAGGAGCAGAAGATAAAGTAATTGCAGGGTTCAACAAGTTGATGGACGAAGATAGTACTTTCAAGATAGAAAAGAATATTGAAACAAATGAAATGGTGATTTCAGGTATTGGCGAAATGCAACTGGATGTTCTCTCTAAGAAAGTGAAAAATAAATATAATGTTTCTGCAATCCTTAAAGAGCCTAGAATTGCCTACAGAGAAACTATAAAAAAGACTGTGGAAGCAGAGGGGAAACATAAAAAGCAATCCGGTGGAGCTGGTCAGTTTGGTCAATGTAGTGTTAGATTTGAACCCGGAGCTGCCGATGGATTGTTTGAATTCGTAGATGCAGTAGTCGGTGGCGCAATCCCACGTCAGTTTATTCCCGCAGTTGAAAAAGGTTTGAGAGAAGCCATTAAACAGGGTATCCTTGCTGACTATCCAATGTATAACTTGAAGGCCACAGTTTTCGATGGTAAATCACATCCTGTTGATAGCAAGGAAGTAGCATATATTATGGCTGCAAAATATGCTTATCAGGAAGGTTGCGCGAAAGCTAACCCAATATTTCTTGAGCCTATATACAATATAAAAGTAATAGTCCCCGATTCATTCATGGGAGATATAATGGGTGATATGAATAAGAGAAGGGGAAGAATATTAGGCACAGATGTTTTGGAAGGCAAGGCTGTTGTTGAAGCTGAGGTCCCTCAGTCAGAAATTGGCAGATATGCTACCGATTTAAGATCAATGACTCAAGGAAGAGGCAGATTCCAGATGACTTTGGCAAGATATGAAGAAGTCCCATCCCTTCAAACTCAAAAAATAATTGATGATTATAAGAAGAGGATTGCCGAAAACGCATAGGAACTAAAACAACAAAAGTGTGTGTATAGCGTAAAAAAGCGCTAATTTCAGCGCTTTTTCTAATTTATTAAGGTAGAAGAAAACTAAATTCGATTTACTCCAGTCGCTATTGCTGCCTTTGAAACTGCTTCTGCAACAGTTTTGGCGACTCTCTTGTCGAATGGTCTTGGGATAATGTAATCAGGGGATAACTCTTCATCAGAAACAATAGAAGCAATGGCTTTAGCCGCGGCGATTTTCATTTCTTCGTTAATGTCACTTGCTCTCACATCCAATGTACCTCTGAAAATACCTGGAAATGCTAAAACATTATTAATCTGATTTGGAAAATCGCTTCTTCCAGTCCCGACAACTTTTGCACCCGCTTCTAAGGCAAGTTCAGGCATTATTTCTGGGGTGGGGTTAGCCATGGCAAGAACTATAGCATCTCTATTCATAGATCTAATCATATCTTGCGACACAACACCTGGGGCGCTTACCCCGATAAATATATCGGTTCCCTTCATTGCATCAGCCAAGTTTCCTGAACGGTTTTCTTTGTTTGTAAATTCGGATAATTCTTTTTTGGAAAAATCAAGATTTTCTCTACTCTTATTGATAATCCCTTTTCTATCCAGCATAAAGATGTCTTTTACTCCTGTACTATAAAGCAGCTTTGCTATTGCAACACCTGCAGCTCCAGAGCCGTTAATAACTACTTTACAATCAGATAAGTTCTTTTTAATAAGTTTTGTCGCGTTAATCAAAGCAGCTAAGCATACAACCGCAGTACCATGTTGATCATCGTGGAAAATAGGAATATCAGTACAAGCCTTAAGTTTCTTTTCAATTTCAAAGCAGCGAGGTGCGGCAATGTCTTCAAGGTTAATTCCACCAAATGATCCTGCAAGTAAAGCTACTGTTTTAACAATTTCATCTGGATCTTTTGATCTGATACATAACGGGAAAGCATCGACATCTCCAAAAGACTTAAATAAAACACACTTTCCTTCCATAACAGGCATGCCTGCTTCAGGACCTATGTCACCAAGACCTAATACAGCAGTTCCGTCTGTTACAACAGCAACCAGGTTCCATCTTCTTGTTAACTCATATGATTTATCTATATCCTTTTGTATTTCCAAGCATGGTTGGGCGACTCCAGGAGTATATGCAAGGCTAAGCTCTTCTTTTGTAGAGACAGCAGCTCTTGGAACTACTTCTAATTTTCCTTTCCACTTATAGTGGAGCTTCAATGACTCTTGTGCGTAATCCATAATAATTCTCCTTTTTTTATATTATTTTTCCCAGGGGAAAACGTATTTTTTCAGATTAAGTTTATTCCTTATTTCCACTATTTCCTTCTGGACTGCTTCATTTATTGGGACGCCTTTATCTTTTCTTTCCTGCCATATATCCCATTCTTTTTCTCCAGCAGTGAAAATTCTATTTTCTCCAGGTGCTTTTTCTGAACTGCGAAGATCTCTCAAGATGTCTCCTGTGGTCTTCCTAAATTCATCTGAGCCCAAAAATGCTTCTGTGTCTATTGCAATAAAGAAATGCCCTAGATGAAAGGGAACCTTTTTGCCTCCCTCTCCAATTCCACTAAGTGCACGAAGGAAATTACCCTGTTGGAGGGCTGCGGAAAGAACTTCTACAACCGTAGCGTATCCGTATCCTTTATACCCGGCAAGTTCTTCTCCAATTCCGCCTAGAGGTGCGAGAGCAGCTTCCCCAGTATTTAAATCAACTAATATTTGTTTGGAATCTGTTTTTGGTTTCCCGTCTCTTCCGATAACCATTCCAGAGGGGGTATCTTTATCTATTCTCGCAAAATACTCAATTTTTCCTCTTTGGGTAATTGAAGTTGCACAATCCAAAACAAATGGGAAGGGTTCATCTGTTGGAAGCCCAACAGTAAGGGGGTTGGTTCCAAGCATATTCTCTACCCCGAAGGTTGGAGCAATCGATGGACGGGCGTTTGTTCCGGTAATTCCAATCATTCCCTCTTGTGTACACATTGTTACGTAATATCCAGCAATTCCATAGTGACAGCTGTTTCTTACTGCTACCATTCCCATTCCGTACTCTTTTGCTTTTTCAATCGCCATTTTCATAGCTTTGTATCCTATGACTTGGCCCATGCCATCGTGTCCATCTACAACAGCGGTGGTTCTTGTTTCGCGAATTATTTCAAAATTCGTAACTGGATTCTGAATGCCGGCTGCAATTCTATCCATGTAAATGGGTTTAAAGCGATTTACTCCGTGGCTTTCTATCCCTCTTCTATCCGATTCCAAAAGCACATCAGTGCATATTTCGGCATCTTCTCTAGGTATCCCGACCCCCACAAAGGCATCGGTAACAAAGTCCGTAATAGTTTTCCAATCAACTGTAATTTTGGGCATAAAAAACCTCCATAAGGTAAAAAATTATCAACATAAATGTTATCACAAAAATGGCGATATAGTCAAGGCAAAGACCCACTAAGCAAGGGGTAGAATCTAGTAATTATGCCCCCATAAAGAATACAATTTTATTATGCCATATAATATGTTCATTATATGAAATAATAGATATGCTCTCCTTATTTTCCTCAGCTATACTTTAGGGGTTAAAGGATGAATATGAAATGGTTTGTCCTAAAAAAATGTGGTTATTTGAGCTGTCATTAGAAGAATATATATATGTGTCAAAATCCCCTGATTCTTGAATCGTAATTACTCGTCCATACATATCGGACGTTAAATCATCATATGATTCTCCCGCTGCTTGAGGGGTAATTCCCATCATAATCACATGGTTATCACGTTCTTCGAAAAGTGTAAGGCTATTGTAATGATTGTGGCCAAAGAAAATCCCTTTAACATCTTTATTGTTAAAGCATTCTTCATATATGTTTGATCTGATCGATGAATTACTAATCCCTCCATATATTCCACTGAAAGAGTAGGGGTATGATTCGAATAGTTCGCTCATCTCGATGAATGGAATATGCGTAAAAAGAAGAGAGGGAATAATCTCTCCGTTTTCCTCTTGTAATCGGGTTGCTTCTGAACAATACCAACTAGTTTGTTCGGGAGTAATAGCAAGATAGTCTCTCGGCCCGTTTCCAGGCTGGTAATATGAGCCACTATCGAGAATAAAAATATTAAATTTAACTTTATCATCTGAATAAATAGGAATTGAATAATTACCTACTCTATTTGCCTGTCCTTGTATATTAATCTCTTGTCTAAAAGATTTGTGCAAAGAAGATTCAGTTTGTTCTCCAATAAAATAGTTGTAAGTTGATATTGATGAAAGGAAAGCTTCCTTTGTCACGGTACTTTCGGTGTCATGGTTCCCAAAAGTAAAAGTCCAAAGTTGCTCTTTTTCTTCAAAATAATCAGCTATATATCTAAGAGTATCGATTGATACGGTTCCAAGAAAATCCCATAAAAAACTCAAGGGAAATATATTGTCTCCAGTGAGAATGACTAAATCTGGATGGACATCAGATAATACTTGGTCCAAAAACATAGTTAGTCTTGGCTTAAGGAATTCCTGGGGAACAATTCCCGTGTCAGTCTCTTTTCCTGCCCATTCATGAAAATCAGAAAGTTGAAGAATAGTGAATGAGCCATTTGAAAACTCAAGCTGATGCAAAGGTTTCTCTGCGACTACAGTATCTTCCAAATTGTTATACAGGAGTCCTGTTCCAATAACTGATACTGAGATCGCAACTAAGAGAACGATAAAAATAAGGGTAATTTTTTTCATTATTATATTATATCATATAAAAATTTCATATAGCGTTAGAGATTAGCAGTAAAAAATGATAAAAGGGCCCATTAAAGGCCCTTTTAAAAACAAATGAAAATATTCAGTTTATGGCATGAATCCACGTAGTCTGGAAGAGGCGGCAAGTCTCTTTAAGGCCAAACCGTAAGCGGCAAGTCTGTAATTAATCCCATATTTATTTCCTATAGCTAGAACTTCCTTTAATGCAGCTTTCATGTATAGCTCTATTGTTTGATTGACACGTTCTTCATCCCAAACAGTAACGTCTACGTTTTGGACCCATTCGCAATACGAAGCTATAACACCTCCTGAGTTACAAAGAATATCTGGTAGAACCGGAATTTTTCTTTGTGCCAAAAGTTTATCCGCAGCAACTGTGGTAGGTCCGTTAGCCGCTTCAATGATAACACTTGCTTTAAGCTCGGGTACAATTTCCTCGGTAATTTGGTTTTCAAGTGCTGCAGGGATTAGGAAGGTGCATTTTGTAGTTAAAAGTGCATGATTATCAATGTGTTCAAGATTATCCGCTTTGTAATCAATTAACAATTTTTTCTGTTTTACAAAATCAACTATTTCGTGGATGTTCAATCCATTCATATTTCTAATTCCGCCACTAATATCGCTTACGGCTACAATTTTGCAGCCCAGATTATATAACATTTCCGCTGATACTCCACCGACATTCCCCATTCCCTGAATTACGATGGAAACATTTTTTGGATCCATTGCATACATTGCCATATATTCTTTTGCCATGAGAGTAACGCCATAACCGGTTGCAGCAGTTCTTCCAAGGGATCCACCATTTTCGATATCTTTTCCTGTAACTACTCCAAAAATAGCATTTCCTTGGAAGGCAGAGTAAGTGTCCATAATCCAGTTCATTATTTTAGAATTTGTTCCCATGTCGGGAGCAGGGACATCTCTATCTGGCCCAATCATAGGAAGAATAGCAATAGTATATTTTCTGGTAAGCCTTTCTAACTCTCCCTCGGATAATTTTGTTGGGTCAACGCATACTCCGCCTTTAGCTCCTCCATAAGGAATGTTTGAAACTGCACATTTAACAGTCATCCAGGCGGCTAAAGCTTTTACCTCGTTAATTTCTACGTTCGGGCTATATCGAATACCGCCTTTTGCAGGGCCTCTTAGGGTGCTATGTTGTATTCTATAACCATCAAAATACTTGACAGTACCATCATCCATTTTTACTGGAATAGCTACTTTAAGCTCCCTTTCTGGGTGTTTAAGTACTGCATAATCCTTTTCTTGCATGCCAATAGCTTTGGCTGCTTGGTCAAGTGTTGCTATAAAGTTATCATATGGATTGTAATTCATTTTTCCCCTCCAAAAAATCACATTAACAAAAGTTTATCACTCTTGGGGTAGTGTTACAAGGAGAAAACGAAAATTTTTCAGTTTCCTATCTAAAAAAATAGATTTATAGGATATATTTTGATAATAGTATTAAATAGCATAATTATTTCATTTCTAACAAAGCAATGAATTCAGCCATTGTATCATTCGCATTTCCGAGAAAGGTAAACAAGCCACTTTTTCTGGAGTAAACCGGATTTTCCACTCCAGCATAACCAGGTTTCAAATCATAGTTAAATATAAATATGTTCTTGCATTTATCAACGTTAAGTATTGGCATGCCGTATATTGGAGTCCCTTCAGCCTCTCTAGCTGCAGGATTCATTACATCATTTGCTCCTATTACTATGGTGGCATCAGCTTCCTCGAATTCAGGATTGATATCATCCATTTCATAAAGATCTTCATAATCTACATCTGCTTCACAAAGCAGGACATTCATATGCCCGGGCATTCTTCCTGCTACTGGATGAACAGCGAATTTTACGGATGCTCCATTATCTCTAAGAATATCTGTCAGATGTTTTACATGATGTTGCGCTTGAGCAACTGCCATTCCGTAACCGGGGACAATTATTACTTTTTTTGCCTTAAGAAGAATTTCTTTCGGGCTTATTTTCTCTTCTTCAGAGTCCGAATTAGAAGGAGATATAGCAGCATCAAGAATGTTTTCTGTAACTGTGGTGTTTGTCATTGACGATTGTTCAACAGGCGAAAGCACCATGTTTTCTTCTTTTTTCCTTCCATTACCTCCGACAAGTATATCCAGCATTCTCCTGTTCATGGATTTGCACATAATCTGGGTTAACCACAACCCTGAGGCACCCACTATTCCTCCGACAGCGACAAGAAGTAAGTCTCCAACCGCAAAACCTGCAATACCTGCAGCAACTCCGCTAAGAGAATTTAGTAGAGAGATTGTTATCGGCATATCAGCACCACCCACTCTGATGCTGAACAATATCCCAAAGAAAGAAGAGAAAATAATAACCCCGGCAATAGAAATTGCCGTTACTATCTGATTGGGAATTGCGAAAAACAATACAATAGATACAATAGTTAGGGCAAGAGAGAGTACTATCCAAATTTTATGTCCTTTCATCACTACAGACTTTTGAGAGATTAAACGAGCTAGTTTTGCCGCGGCAACGAGACTTCCAGAAAGGGTAACGCAGCCAATAGCTATAGCAACCAAGGAGGATGCATCGGAAAACAAATTATTGTTGAGAGTGAACCCTAGAATAGTAAGAGAGGCAATAATTGCTGAAGCTCCGCCTCCTAGGCCGTTAAGAAGAGCGACAAGCTGGGGCATTTGTATCATCTTGACTTTTAATCCAATTAATACACCTAAAACCGAACCGATTATCAAACCAATATACAATACCCAGACGGGTAATAGACCATAAAAAACAAAAGTAATTACAACTGCTAAAAGCATGGATATTGCACTAAGTCTGTTTCCAAGAACAGAATACTCTACTTTACTCATAAAGAAAATTCCGACCAAAATCGCGATAGAAAGAAGAGCTGCAACTGAATAGCTTAAATAATCCTGCACTTTCCCTTCATAAATCCCTGTTAAAACAATTAGTGCCAAAGAAAGGGCTAACAATATTATGCTCAATATTACTTGAGGTGAAGCTTTTTTATTACCTGCTTTAGAAATCATTCTTAACATTTTATCAGTTACAACAAAGCCTCCTACAACGTTAACAACCGAAAGGACTATTGCCAATAATCCGAAAATAATTGCAAGAGCATCATTTTTTGAGAAAGCAAAATAAGAAGCTACAATCGCACCGGTAACACATATCCCGGATAGAGCATTCATTCCAGACATAAGGGGGGTATGCAAAAGAGAAGGAACATTTTTTATCAAAAAATAACCCAAAATTGTAGCCAAGACAAAAACACCTATTAGTGACAATTGGAAAGTTGAAAACATAATATACCTCGTTAAAGAAAATTAGATACCCATTGCTTCCCGGGTTCCTTGATGTACTATTTCTCCATTGATACAAACAATAATAGAGCTAGTTATTTCATCTGTAAAATCAAGATTTATTCTTCCGTCTTTATATAAATATTTGAAAAGATTATACACATTGTTCGCATACATCCACGTTGAACTTGTCGGTAACATACCGGGGATATTCTTTATGCCTTCAATTATTACATTGTGTACGATATCTCTTTTTCCAGGATTTGTTACATTGCAGTTTCCTCCCTGATCTATTGAAATATCAACTATACAACTTCCGTTAGGCATTTCTTTAACCATTTGTTCGGTAATTAAAATAGGAGCAATTTTTCCTTGGACTAGAGCGGAACAAAAGACTATGTCCGATTTCAGAATGGTGTCTTTCAGGTTTTCCCTCTCGATTTCCAACCATTTTTCAGGCAGCTTATTTGCGTGTTTTCCGTCAGAGCTCACAGCTATTTCGACTGGAACTCCTGTTTCGACAATTTTTGCACCGAGTGATTTTGCTTGCTCATTTGCCTCGGGGCGAATGTCGGCAGAATAAACAACTGCGCCAAGAGACTTTGCTGTTGCAATTGCTCTGAGTCCCGCGACACCAGTTCCGATTACGAAGACTGTTGACGGTTTTATCATGCCAACAGCTGTTCCAATTAGCGGCATGAATTTACTTAAATCATCAGCTGCCATCAACATTCCTTTATATCCTGCACAAGTGCTCATAGACGATAGCGCATCCATACTCTGAGCTCTGCTAATTCTTGGAATACTATCTAGCGTAAGTCCAATTACCCCTTTCTTTGCTAAAGCTTTTACCATTTCGTGGTTTACAGGAGAAGCAGGGTGAATGAAGGTAATAAGATATTGACCTTTGTGCATAAGATCTACTTCATGTATACCCAATTTTTCATTATATTGAGGTTCTTTAACCTTAAAAATAACATCTGATGAAGAAAACACTTCTTTGGGATCGTCTTTTATAGTAGCGCCAGCGGCAACATATGCCTCATCATGGAAGAAAGAGCCGTCCCCAGCACCTTTCTCGATAAACACAAGGGCACCATCACTAACTAGTTTTTTTACTGTTTCGGGTGTTGCAGCAACACGTCTTTCACCTTTCATGATTTCTTTTGGAATTCCAATTATCATATATACCTCCTACAACAAAAATATATTTGTAATGTTTATCTATTCCTCATTAAAGTCAGCGCTGATTGAATACTCATTTTTTGGCGTATTTAAAACGATGCTGGTTTTTGTCTTGGCGACACCATCAAGACGTTTGATATCATTTAATATATCTTGAAGGGTGTTTGTATTTGCAGTTATCACTTTTAGATAATAATCGTAATCACCGGCAATATAATGACATTCGGTAACATTTTTATTCTTGGTTACTGCTTCCACAAACTTATCATTGTATTTAGGGTGTTCCATAACAACATTTACTATGGCAGTAACATCCATATGTATTTTTCTTGGGTCAAGAAGAACCGTATATCCAGTTATCACTCCAGATGATTCAAGCTTCTTGATTCGATCTATTACAGCAGATGTGGAAAGCTTGATATTTTGAGAAATTTCACTAGCATTTATCCTTGCATTTTTGATTAGGTGATTAATAATTTTTATATCCTTGTTATCCATATCAACCTCCTTTGGACCGATTAGATTATAGGACACAAAAAAGCCAAAGTAAATACCAAAAATGGCACTTTAGGCAACTTTTTTTGTCGTTTTATGAAAATACCAAAAACTTTTCATTATTCCCAAATATAACACAAAAAAATAGTCTACTTTCCCAAAACGATTCTAAAAAAAGATCAAAAAAAGCTGAAAAACCTGAACCTGGTTCAACCCCAGAAATAAAAAATAAAGCTGATAAAAACCTAAAAATAGTTCAACCTCATAAATAAAGAAATATCGACCCCAAAAATAAAGAAATATCTACCCACAAGATCGATATTTCCTGGTGCCGAATAATTAAAAATATCGACCCATAAGATCGATATTTCCTGTCTAATACCACTCACTTTGATACAAAAGTAAACAGCTCATTTAAAAAGGTAAACACCTCTCGTGAAAAAGTAAACACCATTATAACGGCTTATTTTTACATAATTTGGATAAAAACAGAAAAGCGAGTATTTTTACAAAACGTATCTATAGTTTTTCATACTCGGCAAAGAAGAATAGTGGTAAATCATCATTCTTCAAAATCCCATCGTAAGACTTGGGCTCTTCAGTATGCTTAAGTGCAAAGCCTGCTTTTGCGGCTGCATTTAAATATTCTGAAAGTGGTCTATGGAAGTGCGTTGTTTCACCCCAAAAAATATTCTTAAAATCGCATGGGGTAAGATAACGTGTAAGCTCTATTGCGTATTTATACCCATTTTCGTCAACTCGCCAATCACCGTTGTAAAACGCTGGGTGGACAATGGAATAATAAAAAATGCCGTTATTTTTCAAAACCCTAAAACATTCATTAATAACATTATCTATCTTTTCAATGTCCATAAGCACTTGATTGCAAAACACCATCTCAAATGATGCATCTTCAAAAGGAAGTGGATTAGTTAAATCAACGATAGAGAAAATGCTGTGCGGATACTTGTTTTTAGCAATTTGAATCATCTTTTCCGCCCCGTCAACGCCGATTGTTTGAGCACCTATTCCATCAAAATAATGGGTATAATATCCATAACCGCAGCCCAAATCGAGTATTCTTTCACCATTAAACCTCTGAAAAAGACGCTCTACGGTAGCTTTGTTAACCGCGGCGTATTCTGAACTCTCTTGATTAATAGTGAATTGTTTTGCCGCTCTTTACCATTGATTGATTGCCTTATTCATGTTGACATCTCCTCAATTAAGGTTATTTCATTAAAAACTATTCAGATATTCTTATTACTCATCAATAGTATATGCAAAATTTGATTTGTTTTTAAGTTTTACGCATTTTGTCTTATACATTCTCGATAGAGTTATTATTTTCCGCATTATCAATTAATGTAGGCTTACTTTTCTACAAAGAATATGCATCTGCAGTCCTAAAGGGGTTGTCACTCTTACATATATAATTGATCTGGATGCTCTTTATCTTCACTTCCAACAATAATTATCGTATATCTAATAACAGTCGCCAGTGTATTCATA
>Ga0123334_1000301_pt1 | contig 65856 bp, 60 predicted proteins | sample BiotimSIPDNA_FD_89706 | JGI IMG/M metagenome (GOLD analysis project Ga0123334, IMG submission 89706) | Anaerobic biogas reactor microbial communites from Washington, USA - Biogas_R1 time_0 SIP DNA | ecosystem: Engineered > Bioreactor > Anaerobic > Unclassified | place: Washington, USA...
CTCACCGTAGGGCGGCGCCGAAAATATATAAATGTATCGATTTGAGGTTGGAATTGTATTCTTGCTTAGTAACACTGATTTTTGCTTAGTTAGGTATCAGGCCATAAAGCTGTCTTACATGGAGAGATAGTATATGAATTCCAGGATTTTTCGCATAATCGGATTATCTCTGATTATCATCTGTATAGGTGTTGTCATGGTTATATCTGCATCATCCGGCTTTTACTGGTCGAAATCATACCCGCTGTCTGCTGGTCTTGCAGCAATGCACGAGGTCCAGGTGGACGGGAATGCCCAGTTAGTCCTGCATTCACCACCTGGTGCAAATTTTGACCTGTATGCCATGCATAGTCCCGGAGGATCCGGTTCCTGTCCTTTAGAAACGGAAATTATAATGAGTGCTGATGAAACTACGGCAGGAATGGAATCTGATATACTCAACCTGGAGTCCGGACTCTGGTGTATTGTAGTATATGCACAGTCAGGTGGAGGAACATGTAAATTAGAGGCATCAGGGGGGGATACCTCGTATGATGGCACTGAATGGGGAGAAGACATCCCGGATAGTGGAATATTTTACTCCGAAGATGAAACCGGATTTGATGGGCCCTTCTATGATGAGATCCCGGATGAAGGGATATGGGATGCCGGGGAGTCCGGATTAGGAGATGAATATGCTGATACATCCGATGAACACAAATATGATGGAGAGTCCTCCTGTGTCCCTTTTAAATCGCTCCAATATGAGGGGGTTTTCCAGCCATCTGAAAGAAGCGGAGGAGTAGTTGGATTAGGTCATGTTGAATGGTTGGATGATGATGATTCAGCAGGATCGGAAGAATTGGAAGATTTGGGGGATATTAGACCCGAAATGAGCTTATTTAGTTCCAAAGGTGATACCTATTCCTTCGAGGTAGGTGGTCCACGAAGTGACATTGAATTAATTCTTCTTGGTATGTGCCCGATAACCATACCAAATCATATCCTTACAGCATCCGAAGTACATGAATTAACGTACCAGGATTGTGGGGCTACCACTTATCTTTATGCATATCAGGACTGCAATCCTCAATACGATACCTGCAGCCCGATCGCATGGAGTGGAAATACCTCCAGACCGAAAAATTCGTACGTACGGATCACTGAACCTGTAATCGGTTCTACGTATTATGTAAGACCGGAGGGATTAATCAGCGGAGATAACACAGGATACCAACTCATAATCCGGAGTTTCCAGTGTTATTTGTAAAAATCAGACTCTTTTTTTTCAGGATGTCCGAAAACCCCCGTTAAAAATATCAGTTTTCATCCCCTACTTATGCAACATGAGTATCAAATCTCTTCTCATTCTAATAATTTGTATAATCTTCCTGGTTTTTTCCGGATCAACAGTTCTGGCTGACGATACCCAGGATACGTTTAAAAGTCTGAAATTTGTTACCGAAGAATTTCCTCCTTTTAATTATGTTGAAAATGGAACCGCATCTGGTCTCATGGTAGATATGATAACTTCTATCTCCCGGAAAGCAGGATATGAACTCCCCCGAAACTCCATCACTTTCCTTCCCTGGAGTGACGCATACCAGACGGCACTTAAAGAACCGGGAACGGTGATATTTTCCATTGCAAAGACTCCTGAACGAGAAGAACTCTTCTCCTGGTTAGGTCCGGTAATATCATCTGATATTGCCCTTTATTCCTCCCGGAGCAGGAACATTACGATTGATAGCCTTGATGAACTGGCCAATTACACCCTTGGGGCGGTTTCCGACGATGTCGCCATCGATTACCTGGCTCGTGCAGGTATCCAAAAAGATGCCATCATTACCGGACAAAACCCCTATACGCTTTTCAGGTACCTTGATGACGGCACCATTGATCTCTTTGCATACGGGGATATCGCTGCGGAGTATCATATCAGAAATGCCACTGGGAAGTCCGGCTTTTACAAAATAGTAAAGAGAATTGGGACGTTCTCCGTGTTCATCGGGTTTAATAAGAAAACTTCACCGGATGTGGTAAATTCGTTCAGGGCGGCATTCGAAGAACTGAATAAGACCCCGGATTACGGAGAAATGAGTGAAGCAGAAAAAATACTCTCATCCTGGCTGCCTGAAAAATACCTGAAAAACCTGGAATATCTGACTGAGGGATATTACCCGTATACTATTCTGGAGAATGGCATTCCACGTGGAATATCGGTTGATATCCTAAAAGATATCTTTTCACGGCTTCATATCGATGTTCCGGACGACCACTTTACCTTTGGTACATGGGAAGATGTGTACCAAACGGCCCTGACGGAGAATAATACCATGCTCTGTATTCTTGCCAGATCTCCTGAGCGGGAAGATCTGTTCCGCTGGGCAGGCCCAGTCGATAAGACATCGAATGTAATTTTCTGTCCCAGGGACAAAGTAGATCAACTTAAAAACCTCAGTCCGGCAGAGATGAAAATTGGAGCAGTCACTGATGATATTGCCACAACCGCCCTCCTCAATGCAGGGGGAAAGGATATTGTCTATGAAAAAGATCCCCAAAAACTCATTAATATGCTTGAAAAACACGAGATTGACGGGTGGGCATATGCATCCATGCCAGGAAAGCAATTGATCCAGAAGTATGCTGCCGATCCGGATTCGATTGTTCCGGTGCATCATCTGGCAACTTATGATTATTACTATGCATTCAACCTGAATACTCCGGCCCCGATTGTACAGGCATTCCAGGACATGTTTGACATTATCCGGACTGATAAAGACCAGACCGGGGTTAGTATGTATGATTATATCCTGTACCGGTACATTGAGCCGGTGAATTCCGAATCAACGATTACAGCAGAAGAGGTGGAGGAACTGGTCAATCAGACTGCTGCCGACCTGGCACACGATGCTCCGGGTACCATTAAGAATATCAACGCCGGTCTGCCACCATACCGGAATGCAGAACGCCCCGACCTCTATGTGTTTGCCTATGACAGTGATGTAACCATGATTGCTCATGCGGATAATATCCGGATGGTCGGCACAAATTACCACAATAAGACTGACGTTGCAGGAAAACCCTTCAGAGACATGATGGTGGAAGGAGCACTTATCAATGATTCCGGATGGGAGGATTATATCTATAGTAATCCGGTTGAGAGCGGTCTTTTCTGGAAAACCACCCGGTATCAGCTTGCTCTCGGTAGCGACGGGAAAAAGTATGTTGTCTGCTCGGGGATGTTCAGATATAATCCGGAATAATTCCTATTTATATTTTTGTTCACAGATTAAACGAAATATCGAAGATTTTTTGCGGTGCATTTAAAATTTATCATGATAATTAAAAAATTCCCGATATTTTAATCGAATGATAAAAAAAAATGTCATACTCAAAGACATTTATGTCTATTTTAACACGTATTATTGGCGCACCCATTTTTTATAAAGGCATTGGTTTTTTGAATGTTATTAGGCACAATTGAGAAAGAATAACATAATTATCGAAAAATAAAATCCGGTTTGAGTTTTTGGTCTGATAACACTTATATAAGTTATCATTTGATTTCCATTCAGGTGGTTTTGTGAAAACAGGGTGGATAGTATTAGGTTTTTTTATCCTGCTTCTTTTGGCAGGTATTGTTATGGCCGTGGATTGCCCGGCCAATTGTTATTGCCTGACCGAAAAAGAGGCGAAAGCAAAGAACATGGTGCCATGTGAAGAAAAAATGGTAACCTGTGGTAAAACAAAAGCAGGAGAAATTCTCTACTGCTTCCAGTCGAACATCTCTTCAATTGGGTCTCTTTCCGGGACACTGCTTACCACGTATACCAAAATTACCATTACTCCGACACCAACACCAACAACGACTCAGGCAGTGGTTCAATGTCCGGCTACCTGTAAATGCCTGACTATAGAAGAGGCAAAAGCAAAAAACATGCAATTATGTTCTAAAGAAATGATGTCCTGCGGCCAGACCAAATCAGGTGCTTTGTTATACTGTTTTAAAGAAAGGGAATCAGTACCCCAGGTTACTCCAATTTCACCAAGTCCAACACCTACATTGAATCTCACAGTACCAATGATGGAAATGCTGTATGTATCCCCGACACCGACCCAGAGCATTTCATTGTATAATGAGGGTTTGGTCGTTGGAACTGTAATTGGGGGCGACACCGATGGTGATGGGATAAGCAATCTCAGGGATGTATGTCCGGATGTTCCTGACCCGGATCAGCGGGATACCGATGGTGATGGGATTGGTGACCTTTGTGATGAATGTTCCCCGATGCTCACCAGTGGCGATGCATTTTGCTGTGATGAAACCGGAATGCCATATGGTCTCAGCTGCCTTGGATTATCCAGGTACAGGGTGGAGGAAGGAAGGAACGTCTATTATTGGGAAGAACAGTATGACCTTGTTGACAACACCGGATGCGGATGCGGAGATTCTGATGAGGGAATTGATCCATTCACTGAGGGGTGGGTCTATGTCGAAGAGTGCGAAACCAATACAGTTTACCGGGGCGGAACTACCGGCAGCCTTCCGTACCAGATTGGAAGCTGTTCGTGCAGCCGGGCTGGTGAAGACCATTGTTCGGCTGATGGAAGGAGCCTTATCGAATATATCTGCACTGAAGATGGTATTCAGGAGGTTGAAATCCCATGTGCCGGAGGGTGCTCTGATGGTGTCTGTTCCTGTGCAGACACTGATGGCGGGGTAAATTATTTCGAGACTGGAACAACCGGAGGAAACACAGACCGGTGTCTTGATGGAAACCGACTTCGTGAGTATTCCTGTGGGTATGATGAAAGCCGGGGTTTTTATTCTGATTCTGAAGATTACACCTGTCCGGCAGGTTGCAGAGACGGGGCATGTATCTGCGAGGATACTGACGGGGGAACAAATTACGACGTTGCCGGATGTATCGGAACCGCTTGTGATACCTGTGAGGATGACAGGTGGCTAAAGGAATACCGGATAGAGAGTCCGACATCCACAAGACCCTGCAATTATCGCAGCTACCGGCACCAGTGTGAAGGATTATGTGTAGATGGTGCCTGTCAGCCTCCATCCTGTACGGATGGAATATTAAACCAGGGAGAACAGGAGGCCGATTGTGGAGGGCCGTGTCCTTCATGCAGTTTGTGTAGTGAAATCAGGTCAGGAGGATCTTTGCCTGAACAATTTGACTGGAGATATTATCGGGGTATGAACTGGATTACTCCCATTGAGGACCAGTTTCTTTGTGGTTCATGCTGGGCTCATTCTGCAACAGCTGCTGCTGAAGCAGTATACAATGTCGAAACCGGAACTAATCATGGATTAAACCTCTCTGTGCAGTATTTTGTATCTGATTGCTACGAGGATGGAGATTGCAGTGGAGGATTTCCTGAGAAAGTATTCCGCATCATGAAATGGTGGGAAGGAGCAACAGAAGAAGAGTATTTCCCGGATATTCATAGCAACAGCCCTTGTAGTCCTCGTGCAGGATGGGATGATCATACCTGGGAAATTGATGATTTTGACCGCGTGGATCCAAGACGTGGCGAAAATGATATCAATGAGATAAAACGTGCAATTGTCTGTAAAGGCCCGGTAGTTTCCTATGGTGGCGGTCATGCGGTCCTCCTTATTGGATGGGACGAAACTACTGACGAATGGATTATTAAAAACAGTTGGGGTACTGATTATGGAACTGGAGGGTTTGGAAAAATTCCCTATAATGACCCCTGGGCGGAAACGGTGTTTTCAATTGACGGGGTGAGACGGAAATGAATAGAAGGAAGATAGCATTCTGGCTTTGCATGGTATTTCTGATATCATGTCTGCTCAGTGTACCATCTGTAACCGCATTAAAAAATCCGGCTGCAGTATATGCAGATGCTCTGGGATTTGATTATGTGATTGTAAATGAGCAGGGAGTGGGAGAACATGGTGTTATTCTCCTGCCTGATGGATCCCGTGTTAGTGCATGGGAATTTCTCATGGGAAAGGTAGGTGAGCAGTATAGTGGCTGTCAGAAGTATGGAGCAAAAGCGGTATCTATTAAAAATAAAGACAGCTGTTCTGCCATCTATTCAGACACCTGCACTATCTGTGAATTACCAAACGGGACAAAAATTGAGGTTACTAAACTCATGGGACTTGACTTTTCAGAGTCGGTGTGTGATGATGGAATCTGTGGAATGCCTGAAAATTCGAAGACCTGTCCAAAAGACTGTCCGGTTGGGGGAATGGACGGTTATTGTGATGAGAGCCCAAATGATCCTGACTGTATTGGATATGATAAATGGGTTCAACCTGAGGAAAAATAATTCTTTTTTCCCAGATCTGTTGTTCCAGCCTTTTTTTGATCTCACACGTGTGCTTTTTTCACCATAACATATTAAACTTAAACTGACTAATCAGTCTAGACTAACCAGTCAGTCTATCACGAGTCAGGAGCATACGATGCAATACAGAACAGTGCCAAAAAATGGTGATTCTTTATCAGCGTTAGGATTTGGAGCAATGCGGCTTCCAACCAGGCGGGGTCATGTTGACGAGGAACATGCCACACGCCTCATCCGGAGTGCCATTGACCAGGGTGTGAATTACCTGGATACAGCCTTTTCCTACCACGGGGGTGAAAGTGAGAAGATTCTTGGCCGGATCCTTAAGGACGGGTACCGAAAAAAGGTAAAACTGGCAACAAAGCTTCCCCCCTGGAATGTTCATACACGCGAAGACATGGACAAGGTCCTTTCGATTCAGTTGAAACGACTGCAGACTGAAAATATCGATTATTACCTTCTTCATTCCCTCAATGCAGCATCATGGAAAAAATTTACCGATCTTGGAGTCTTTGAATTTTTAGCGTCTGCCCATGATGCTGGACTTATTACAAACATCGGGTTTTCTTTTCATGGTGACCGGAAGACATTCCGGGAGATTATCGATGCATATGACTGGACATTTTGTCAGATCCAGTATAATTTCCTGGATGAAGAGAACCAGGCCGGAAAAGAGGGACTGCTCTATGCTGCTTCAAAAAATGTTGCGGTTATGGTAATGGAACCCCTTCGGGGCGGGTTATTGGCCGGAAAAATCCCGAAAAAAGCAAAAAAGCACTATGAACTATCTGGTCAATCCCGGTCAGCAGCAGCATGGGGCCTCTCTTTTGTATGGAATCACCCTGAGGTAACGGTGGTTCTGTCAGGAATGAATGATGAAGCTCATCTTGCAGAGAATATTGCTACATGTGAAATGGCAATTCCCGGGTTTTTATCCGGAACGGATATTGGGGTTATCAATGATGTCAGGGATTCATTTTCACAGATGATGAAAATAGGCTGTACTGGCTGTTCATATTGTATGCCCTGTCCATTTGGCGTCAATATCCCCATGTGTTTTTATTATTATAATCAGTATCACATGCTGGAAGAAAAAACCATGACCCGTGGATATTACAGTCTACAACTTATGGGAGGGATGGGATTACCTGCACATGCCTCTTTATGCAGACAATGTGGAAAATGCATCTCAAATTGTCCTCAGAATATTGACATTCCTAAACAGCTGAAAAACGTTTCGAAAACAATGGATGGATGGCAAACAAAACTGGTTTTCATGGTAGCAAAACGAATGTTTGGTACGAAGGTAAAAGATGAATAATCCGGTTTTTTTGTAACGTAATCATGAAAAACAACAAAATATCCCATATCGGTACGAATTCCGGAGATAAGCGGGAGAAAATTCTTCAGGCAGCCCTGCATCTGTTTACGACATTAGGATTTCATGCAACGCCGACATCACTGATAAGCAAAGCAGCAGGTGTCTCAACTGGGACGCTTTTTCATTATTTTCCAGATAAACAAGCCCTTATTGATGACTTATACCTCTCTATCAAAAAGGAGATGAGCATAGTTGTTGGGAGTGAAGACAACCCTGCACTTCCTACCAGGACACTGCTCGAGCGGGGATTTGTCCGGTATATTGAGTGGGGCATGAAAAACCCGGAAAAAGCACGATTTTTAACCCAGTTTCATCATTCCCCAAATATCAGTGATGCGGTTCAAAGCAGGGCATATGAAGAATTCAGGTGGATGACAGAGATGTATTCCCGTGCTATCCGGGAAGGAATTTTTTCCGATCATCCGGTTTCCTATCACATGGTCATGGTAGCACAGATTTTATCAGGGGTACTGGAATTGTTGTCCCCAGGTGATGGAGAAATGTCTGCTGATGCAATCATTACTGCAGGAATAGAAAAAATTTTCAACTGAAATTTCCCCATTTCAAGAATATTGCAACGTTTTTCTTTCACTGGTATCCGGTCACGACAACATTAAAACCGATCCTGTACAATAGAAAATCAGATGGGAGAAAAAACCTCTGACAGATGGCTGGACAGGGCGATGTATCTCTCTGCCCAGGACCGGCACGGGGAAGCGATGAGTAAATATGACCGGGATATTGAAATGGACCCCGATGATCCGGATGTCTGGAAAAATAAAGGCCTTTTTCTCCTGAAAATTCAAAAACCTCGTGAAGCTAATGAATACCTGGACAAGGCTCTTTTACTGGATCCGGAAAATCCGGATTTATGGGTAGGGAAAGCCCGTGCCCTGTGCGAACTTGGCAGATATGAAGAAGCGTTTACAGCATATGATAAGGCCATTGAACTAGACCCGGGTAATCCGGATATCTGGAGGGATAAGGGATATGCCTTCTCCGTTTTTGGAAAAAACAAGGAAGCACTGGCGGCATATGAGCAGGCTGTCCGGCTTAATCCCCAGGATGCCCGGGTGTGGGAACTAAAAGGGTATCTTTTAATTGAAATTGGCGATCATATACAGGCACTTTCCTCATTCGAACACGCAATTGAGCTGAATCCAAAGAAAGGCAATTTGTATGTCTGTAAAGGACATGCTCTCCGGGCACTTGGACGAAGTGAAGAAGCAAAAGAAGCGTATGAGAAAGGAATGAAGTATGAATCCACAGATTATAATCCTCTGAACATGTTCGGAATCTGACCAACCATGATACATCACCCTGTCTTTTCCTGGTACTACATGATAACCTGACTTCCTCATCCAGGTATTGCCACCATGAGTCAGTCATCTGTCAGATCAGCAACTTCTTGAAAATTTGCCAAAATTGCCTGTTTTATATCATTTATTCAGCAATATGATTTAAAAAATGATCATGGGGCTGCCATTGAGTTCGTTAATTGACGACAAGCAATACGTTAATTATATACGTGCCGAAGAATAACTACTATTCATCACACTGTCACCCCCTCAAGGGTGATCGGAGTGGAGAACTTCACCCATGAAACGGTACGTAGTTGTCACTACTGCCGTCATTCTTCTGTCCTTCTATATTCAGGGGGAGAAAACCCCCTCAACACTAAAACTTATAATTCTCACACGTCTTGTTCCTGGCCCAATTTTTGATAATATCACAACCGGACCGACCTCATCGGTTAAACAACTATAAGGAGCCATATCAAATCGAAATAATTCGATGGGACCTGTGTACTTACCCTTGGTCCAGTTGCCTGCTGTATCCTTCCGAATTTTAATTACTTCGTGTATTCAGAATAACCCGGAGTATTGGCGCTGCCCCCTTATGCAACCTTTTTCACGTGAAGCAGCAACAGAAGGTGTTGTAGTATTTTCAGACCTGAATCCTGATGCATTCATACAGGGATTTCATTTCTCTATGACTGCCGGTTATCCTGTCAGTACTAGCAGAAGGCATTTCTTCGATTTTACGGGAAAAGAAGGATAATTTCCCAATACAGCAGGAAGGCAACTAAGAAAAGATCCCATCCGACCATTCCTCAATTTAAAAATCTCTGATTTCATTTTAATTAGATCTCCGGTGAGATTACTAGAATATATGCAATTCGGTACAACCAGTACAGGTGGCAGGGAAAATACACCAGTCTTCAGGCCATACCATCCGGGGATTAATTCATCAAAAAAATCCCGGTGATCATACGAATCGCTGTTGAAAACTTCATATTTTCTTAAAAAAACCATCATGACCTCCTTTACGATTTATCAGAGTGAAAACCGGACATTGCGAATACAGGAACGGGTGCTCATAGCACCAGGGACCGGTTTTTTTACAATACCTGTTCCCAGAATTACAGGGTTTGTCCCTTTTTTTCTCAAGGGTGACAAGGAATGAATCCGGATATTGATACAAAAGGAGTTATACTCCTCAGGGGTGATCCGAAAAAAGCCATCATAAAACTCTCAATCCCGATGATAGTAGCCATGCTGCTGATGTCCGCCTATAACCTGGTAAATGCCATTTGGGTAGCTGGTCTTGGATCAGATGCTCTTGCAGCGGTAGGATTTGTAACCCCGCTTTTCATGGTTCTTGTAGGTCTTGGGAACGGACTAGGGGCAGGAGCCACGGCAGTCATTTCCCGAAGGATCGGAGCAGGGGACCGTTATGGAGCAAATTCAGCAGCGGTACAGGCGATTCTTCTCTGTATCGGTGTTTCAATTGTAATTTCCCTGGTACTGATCGCCCTTTCAAGACCGCTCATGGTCCTGTTTGGAGCAGGAGATACAATAAATCTAGCATTAGAGTTTGGAAATATCGTTTTTGCCGGAACTATTCTTCTTTTGTTTACAAATATTGCATATGCAATTCTCCGGGGTGAAGGGGATACCAGGCGGACAATGTACGTGATGGGAGTAGGATCTATTGTGAATATCATTCTTGATCCTATCTTTATCTACACTTTTAACTGGGGAATTGCTGGTGCTGCATGGGGAATGATAGTTTCCCTCATCCTGGTTTCATTCGTGTTGCTGTATTGGTTCCTTATTAAAAAAGACACGTATATTTCGCTTTCAAAACAGGTGGATGTCTACGATTCCCAAAATATAAAAGACATGCTCGCAATCGGTCTTCCTGCCAGTTGTGAGTTTTTCCTGATGGCGATTCTCTCCATTTTTATCAACTTCATCCTGGTAATGGTAGCAGATACTGATGCGGTTGCCGCATATACAGCCGGATGGCGGGTTATTATGTTTGCACTCATTCCTCTAATAGCGATTTCAACATCGGTTATTGCAGTTACTGGTGCATCATTCGGAGGCCGGCATTATGAAAAATTCCCGGTCATTCACAACTTTTCAGTGATCCTGGGGATAGTGATTGCAACGATCATCGCGGTTTTAACCTGGTTGTTTGCAGACCAGATAGCATACATTTTTGCCTATTCAGCAAAAGGAGCACATCTTGCCCCTTCAATAGCGGCATTTCTTGCAACCATGTGCTTTTTTTACCCGTTTGTATCTCCGGGAATCATGTCTTCGGCATTCTTTCAGGGTGTGGGGAAAGGGATGTCATCACTTATCCTGAGTGTTCTCAGAGAAATCATATTCATGGGATCTGCGGCGTATATACTGGGTGTTACTCTCGGATTTGGAGAACACGGAGTATGGTGGGGACTTGTTATCGGCGATATACTCGGAGGTCTGACAGGATTTATCTGGGTCAGGATATTCATCAGCAGACTGATGAAATACGCCTGATTTCTTGTTTTCCTTTTTTCTGGACATTTTCGGCTAATCTAGTAAACACCGCTACGGAAAAAATTTATACTGAAATAACTAATATCGTATTGTCGATATCGGATACCCGATATCGAATGACCTGTACCGGACAAATAATTGTGATATTCATGAAAGACAACCGTGAGGATATGAGAGCATTCATGAGACGGTTCCACCGGATTCGACATTTCAGAGGATATGGCGGCCTGAAAATGCTTGTCCTATATATTCTGAGAGAAGGGCCGAAGAATGGGGCTGAACTTATGGATGCCATTGACGTGATGAGCCATGGACACTGGAAACCATCCCCGGGATCCATGTATCCACTGCTGAGCAAAGCCGTTGAAGAAAATTTTATCATAAGAAGAGAAGACCGCAGATACGAACTGACCAATGCTGGTTTAGAGGAGATAAATATGTTTAAAACCGGAACTTTCGGAAAAGCAGAAACAGTTCATGATATCCTGACTGAAATAGACAGTAATCTTTCATATCTTGAAGATCTGACAAAAGAAAAACTGACACCTCATTTGACCATGCTTGAAGATATCAGGCACAAAGTAAACCGGCTCCATGAAACACTTAATTCCTCCGCTGGAGACATAAACTAGGAATAAGCACAACAATAAACATAAAAAAACCACCACTACTATCAATCTATCCAGGTAATAAGACCAGCACTTACCAAAAAAATTGTGAAAAAAACAGGTTTCCCCAAGCAAATAGGACAACGATACGATGACACCTGCTATTCAGGTACATGAACTGACAAAAAAATATGGAAATCTCGTTGCCGTAGACAACATTTCCTTCGAGATTAAGCAAGGTGAGATATTCGGTCTTCTTGGTCCGAACGGGGCAGGAAAAACCACTACTCTTTCTATGCTTTCAACCATGCAGAAACCAACATCAGGAACTGCAACCGTCCAGGGCAAAGATGTCGAAAAGAATGAAGATGAAGTCAGGAAAGCGATTGGAATTGTCTTTCAGGACCAGAGCCTTGATGAAGAACTTACCGCAGGGGAGAACATGGATTTTCATGGCAGATTATACCGTATTCCCCCGGATGAAAGAAATCAGCGGATAGATTCCCTTCTCCGCCTGGTCGAGCTGTATGATCGTAAAAAGGACATTGTGAAAACATTTTCAGGAGGGATGAGAAGAAGACTTGAGATTGCCCGCGGTCTTCTTCATCACCCGTCGGTCCTGTTTCTTGACGAACCTACCCTGGGCCTTGATCCCCAGACTAGAAACCATCTCTGGCAGTATATCGCTGATTTAAGCAAAGAGAAACATATCACCATCATTCTTACCACCCATTACATGGAAGAGGCAGACCGGCTCTGTGACCGGATTGCAATCATCGATCATGGAAGCATTATTGCCCTTGATACCCCTCAAAACCTGAAAAACGGGATCGGTGGTGACATTATCACAATACAGACTCCTGATTTCAATACCGCCACAGAAGTATTGTCTGAACCCTGGATACACCGGATTGAAACACATAATGATGAAATTCGTATTTTTCTGATGAATGCAGAGCAGCATATCAGCGACATCATCACCCGGGTGAATCAGCAGAATATCACGATCCACTCGGTCTCCATACATAAACCCACTCTCGAGGATGTGTTCCTCTCATTCACCGGTAAAACAATCCGGGAACAGGAGATAAACGGAAAAGAGATGATGCGGATGCACATGAGGAGGGGGAAGCGGTAATGGATATTATTTATACCATCTGGCTCCGGAGCATGATTCGATACATCAGGTCTAAAAGTAGGATTGTCGGCAGTATTAGCATGCCATTGTTCTTTCTGCTGTTCCTTGGATTTGGTCTGAATTCAGTTGTCAGGATCCCGGGGCTTGGGGAGAATTATATCCAGTTTCTCATCCCCGGCATGGTTGCCATGAGTGTGCTTTTTACGTCCGTTTTTTCAGGAATCCAGATTATATGGGACAAACAATTCGGATTTTTAAAAGAGACGCTTGTTGCTCCTGTTACCAGGATGGAAATAATGCTTGGTCAGACCTTCGGGGGAGCAACAACGGCCCTTATCCAGGGAATCATCATCATGGTCATCTCGCTCTTTGTAGGACTACAGGTTCAGAGTGTTATCGGATTTTTCATTGCCCTTGGATTCATGGTGCTTATCGGTATTTCGTTTACGGCGTTTGGTATCGCGATAGCCTCACGAATGGAGGATATGACCGGATTTCAACTGATCATGAATTTTGTCGTATTCCCAATATTCGGTCTTTCCGGGGCATTGTTTCCGATTAGTTCACTTCCCTCATGGATTGCCCCGGTAACAATGATAGATCCTTTGACCTATGGAGTGGAAGGAATACGGTATGGTCTGACCGGTGTCAGCCAGATAAATCCGGTGTTAAGTTTCATGGTAATCGGAGGATTTGCCTGTATTATGACAATAATCGGTGCATTCCTCTTCAGAAAGATCTCCATCTGATTTTTTTAACCGGTAATTATTACCTCTGTTCCCGAAGGTAGAAACGGAGAATTAATGGGATTTAAAAGTAAATTGAATTAAATGATTTATTTCACTGATAATGATATTGACCGGTTAATTGAAGATGATGTCCCGGCCGGGGACATGACTACAGCGTTATTGGATCTTACCGGAAAGAAGGGTTCCATCTCATTATTTGCAAGAAACGAGATGATCGTCTGTTGCACTGAAGAAGCAGTACGTCTCTATAAAAAAGTGGGATTGGAAGTTTCCTATTCGGTTGCTACCGGTACAAGACTTAAGCCTGGGGATAAAATGCTTGAAGCAAAAGGTGATGCGAGTGCGATTCATCTCATCTGGCGAACGGGAACTGCAATGATTGAATTTGCTTCGGGGATAGCAGACCGTACAAGGCAACTTGTTGAATCTGCCAGAAAGGAAAACCCATCGGTAGCAGTTGCCGGAACCAGAAAACACCCGCCGTTTGTAAAAAAAATGGCATTAAAAGCACTCATGGCAGGCGGAGGCGTCCCCCACAGGACCGGTCTTTCTGATACCGTGCTCATTTTCCGGGAGCATCTGTTGTTCACCGGCGGGTATGAAAAGTTGCCTGAAGTAATTCCTGGCTTCAAAGAAAAGATGAAAGAGAGAAAAGTTGTTGTTGAAGCACATACCATGGAGGAAGCCCTTGTTGCAGTAAAGTCCGGAGCTCATGCAGTTCAGATGGATAAGATGCCACCTGAAACTTTCATTGAATGTGCAGGAAAATGTAGGGCAATCAATCCGGAAGTATGCATCATTGCAGCAGGGTCGGTAAATAACACCAACGTGGCAGCGTATGCAAAAGCAGGGGCAGATGTGCTTGTTACGTCATGGATGTATTTTGCTCCTCCGGCAGATATCAGGGTGGAAATAATCCAGTTAAATTATTCAGGATAACAGGTTATTTTGAGAAATTTACACTCCACCATCTGTTTTATCAGGAAAAATGAGAACTGATGGGAAAAAAGTAGGGTAATTCAGGTTCCAGAGTGTTTTTACTGGCTATTTGACCAATCTATTCGCATATGTTCAGGACTGCCCCCTCTCATAAGCAGGATTATCTCTGCCATTATTGACAATGCAATCTCCTGCGGGAGGTTTTTATCGATGAAAAGTCCAATAGGACAATATAGTCGGTTATCAATGCATACTATATCCCATCTCTCAAACAACAGGCAGAGATTGAACATTTGCACAATGTTGAACAAAGTTTTTTAAAATTATCCCCTGATATCCTCCAGGTTCTCACATTTCGTCAAAATATCTCCATGAATGAACTGGTTCAATTGGGAGGAGGTGATGTGTATTTTTCACCGGTGAAAGCATCAGGGTATCTCGAAGTGAATACATCATTGGAAGATGAACCTCTTGTTAATATTTCGATAAAAATTGATGGAGAGAGCTGCGATCTGCATTCAGAAATTCACCGGACCAAAGTATTATACCGACCGGTGGGGAATTTCTGGATAAACCAGGGGAAGAATGGGAAGATGGAGTAATTATTGTTACCAAAGGGAAGAAAAGCACGAATCTCCTTTTCTCTGATAATATAAAAGCATCAGAGGAAAGAAAGAAGTATTATCAGATGCTCTCTCCGAGAATAAAATTAGAGGAATATCAGAATAATATCACTTCGATTATTATCGATCTCATCAATGCTCAGGATCCCGGTGAATATCGATCATATAATGGAAATGGTGCAGGAAAAATTATTGTCGAATTAAACCAATCTTCTCCCTGCTATAGGAAGATTGAGAAGTATCCCTTAAAAGAGAATAAAAAATTGATTTTTACTTTTGCGGGTTCTGACACTGACTATCTGGGATTCAGATCATCAATAGTGGACGCCTTTAATGGTTCATGTGAGGGGAAAAACAATGTGAACTGGGCTCGTGATAATTATACCTTAGAGATTCCAGCAGGAAAGGAGGCACATCCAAACCTGACAATAAATATCTGGAATTTATCGATTCATGTATAACCCAGACATTTCATCCCTTTTTTCTACCGGTTTTTACTTTCCGATGCATGGTTAGTAGGGTTTTACTGTCCCAGGTCAACACTGAATCGTTTATCCCCGGTTTTTTCCGGGTAAAACTTTTTGCAACAATAAGATAGTATCTCTCTGTGTATCCTTGATGAGAGGAGAGGAATAGTTCACTTTTCCGAACGAGATCTGCGTATATTTTTACAGGATTGACATCATCCTGCCATTTCATTTCACAAAACATTACTGCGGTATCGCTATATGCAACAAGGTCAATTTCAGTATCTTTCATCCACCACCGCGAACAATGGTAAAATATGAACGGGAGCACATCATTCGAATTGAATTCCCATAACAGATCGCGAACGCAATCTTCAAATTTCATACCAATATATGCCGGGAGTGTTGGTTTGATATGTTGATCGCAGAGAACTCTGCCATTCCCCATTTCAATCGTTTTTGTGAAAGGATAGACGTACCTGAACCAGAATGCGAAATAATTATCAGAGAGAAAATATTGTCCCTTTTTACTTTTAGAAGGCTCTCCTGCTGGAATTATGCGGACAATAATCTGGAGATCCATGAGAACCTGAAGATACTTGGAGACAGTCGCTCGCTCAAGTCCCGTAACCTGTGAAATTTTAGATGGGACAGTGATTCCTTCAGCAATTGAACGAAGAATAGAAAAATAATATCGGGGTTCAGATACTTCAGAACGAAGCACAAATTCAGTGTCCCGGAACAGAATTGAATCTTCGGTCAGAATCTTGGTGATAATATTGTCGAATATGGTATTTCGTATATCAGCCTTGAAAATATATGCAGGAATTCCACCAAAAACAGCGAATAATTCAACTGCGATTTTAAAATCAGCAGTATAATCAAGGATATCAACAAATCTCAACGGTTTAATAAGATATTGTCCAGTCCTTCGCCCGAACAGCGGGCTTTCATACCGCATCGTCAAATCTTCCATCATGCTTATTGAAGAGCCACAGAGGATCAGGAATATCCGTGAGTCTTTCATCCACGTATCCCAGTGATACTGGATAATAGAGAGAAGCGATGGATCTTCCTTAACCAGGTAGGGAAATTCATCTAAGGCTATGATTATTCGTTTGTTTGCGTATGATCGTATGTAGGTGAATACGGCATCCCATTCTGGAAAAATGACCGAACCAAGATGAATATCTCCAAAAAATGAAGTCAGATCTGAAGAGGTTTGTTTCAATTGAAGCTCTTTTGTTTCTTCACGGGCGAGAATCCGGATTCCGGAATTTTTCTGGATAAATTGATCGATGAGTTCAGATTTTCCAACCCGCCTTCTTCCATAAAAGATAACCAATTCAGCATTAGCACTATCAAACCGTTCCTGCAATGAATGAAGCTCATCAAAACGGTTAAGAAACATAGTATTAGATAACACTTACATGAACATAAAGATGTTACTTCAAAGTATGTTACTCAAGAGTAACATACTTGTAGAGTACATAAATTCAATCAATGAAATAGGAAACAAATATTTTCAATTTCTAATGAAAAGGCAGATGTTAGGGTGTCATTCAGAATTACAATATAAAATTCAACAGGATTTTGTTCAGTTCAGGAACACAGACTAGGCTCAAAAAAATATTGAACGGAGATATTTTGGCGAAATTATTCCTCAATCAGGACTTCATTCCGGTTAATCATGGTATTTTTATAATAAAATTCCAGAAAGAAGGTATTCCCTAAATTGGCAGGATTACTAATCCGATATTTTACTGGTACTTCCGACTCCTGATAAATGTGGTCGTCAAAATTTTTTTTCGAGATATAACCAATTTCACCAGGTTTTAATGAAGTAATTCCATTATTCCACGAAAAAGTACCCGAAAAATTATCTGATAGATACAGTTTATTGATCTCCGAAGAATATTGACCAGCAACTTTCCCCATTGTTTCTGATGGATGGATCACTATTTTTACTGACTTTTATACCAAAAAAACAGGGATTGTAAATTAAATTTCGTGAATTTTCTCTTTTTCCCACCAGATTTTCGCCCGGTGAGAGATTTCACGGTGAACAAACTTACCATCCTCTCTTTTGAGTTTTTTTTCAAGATATTTCCTGAGAACCTGTTCCTGCTTCTCGGTCTTTAGGTTCAGTCCTTCTTTCTGATCAGCAACTGCATCATCAAAAGTTGCGTATTTATGCACGCTCTCTTCTTTTGTCACTTCAATATTTGCAAATATTCCCATCTGGTTCAGGAGATTAAATACAATATTTGGTTTTTTCCCAGTAGGAACAGGAACACCATACAGTTCTTCCCAGATTTCACTATAATTTCTCTGCCACGGTGATCTCATATCAGCAAACCAGAAGATATAAACATACTTTGATGACGCCTCATTCATCTTTTTGAGTCCATCCTGAAGGTCAGGAAATCCGAGCGAATAGGATGCAACCACGATATCATATGGAGTGTCCAGATCGGAATTAATATCGACATCCTCCCATTTTTTCGGCACAAAGGTAATATTAAAAATTCCAGCTTCTGCGATATTTTCACGAAGACAGGTTACCATACCTTTGGAGGGTTCTACAGCAGTAACATGAGCAACAGTTTTTGCAAGCGGAATAGCAAGCGATCCCGGACCGGCACCCACATCAAGAACCCGGGAATGTGGATGTATATCCATTGAATGAATTCTTGACATTGACCCAGCCCAGTCATCCTCTTTCATCGCATCGCTGAATCTTCTGCACCTGGCTGGATCATTCCATCTTCTTCCACAACTGATAAATCCGGCCTTTTTACCTTCCTCTTTATCGGGCTTTTTCCATGCCTCATTCCAGTCTATAGCATTAACATCAACCATTAATTAATATCATTTTGTGTATAACCAAAAATATCTATTGAAATTTCCCTCGACTTTTTTATCTTCGCCAAATTCTAAATAATTGTAAATATTCATCCTTACAATAAAAGAAGCCACAATTAAAGTTTTCGAAGATTATCAGCCTCTAAAAAATTTTACCGATTGTTAATATAGTTTAATTAATCATTTTGACAGAGTCGCAAATGATAACATTTTTTGCAAACCTCCACTCACATAAGTAAGATAACCAAACCATCACCCGAAAGGTATCTCATGAACTCTTTAGAACACGCTCCTGGAAAAAATAATCCTGTATCCTCAATTGAATCGATAAGCATTCCCGGAATAGCTTATGACCTGAATGTCATTAAACAAAAACTTCATTTAGGACGGAATGTTCGAATTTTTCTTTTCCTACTCCCTTTTGCAGTTATGTTCTGGTCTCTTTTCATCGGTCGGTACGAGGTGGAACCGTTAACGGTTGTAAAAATCCTCATATCACAGGTTTTCCCGTTAGAAAAGACATGGGCAAACGCTGATGAAACTATTCTTTTCCATGTAAGATTTCCCCGGATTATGGCTGCGGTTATCGTTGGATCTGCCCTTTCCATGGCAGGAGCAGCATACCAGGGATTATTTAAAAACCCCCTGGTGTCTCCAGACATTCTGGGGGTTTCATCCGGTGCGGGATTTGGTGCAGCAGTTGCAATACTCTTCTCATCTGCAGCCTGGATGCTCCAGTTGTCAGCATTTGCCGGAGGAATCCTCGCAGTAATGGGATCGTATTTTCTCTCAAAACTCTATAAAAGCGGACAGATCCTTATCCTGGTCCTTTCCGGAGTGATTATCTCTGCCTTCTTTGGTGCTCTTTTATCAATCACCAAGTATGTCGCTGATCCATACGAAAAACTCCCTACTATCGTATTCTGGCTCATGGGAAGCCTTTCATCGGTCAGGTATTCTGATATATATGCCATTCTCCCTGCAATCCTCATCGGGGGAACAATTCTCATGCTCATCAGGTGGAGAATTAATCTTCTTTCCTTAAGTCCTGATGAGGCTAAAACTCTTGGAATTGACCTGAAACAGATAACCCGTGTCATCATCATCTGTGCAACCCTTCTCACCGCTGCATCAGTCTGCATCAGTGGAATTATCGGATGGGTAGGTCTTGTTGTCCCTCATCTTGGAAGAATGATCACCGGTCCGGATTACAAAAAACTGCTTCCGCTGACCGTTGTCATGGGATCATCATATCTTCTGGTTATGGATGACCTGTCAAGAACTCTGATTGCTACTGAAATTCCGCTTGGAATCCTAACGGCTCTCCTTGGTGCTCCTTTCTTTGCCTATCTACTATGGAGGAGGAAGACCGGATGGGCCTGACATATTCTGCGGAAAAACTCCGGTTCAGCTGGGACGGGAAACGGGACATATTCAGGGATGTCTCCTTTTCCCTTAATACCGGAGAAATTTTCTGTATCATCGGACCAAACGGAACTGGAAAATCCACCCTCATGAAATGTATGATAGACATCCTTGAGTACCAGGAAGGTACCGCCCGGTTAGACGGGACAGATATCAGGACAATTGACCGGAAAACCCTTGCAAAGCGTATTGCCTATGTCCCCCAGGGATACCAGGTTGCATTTCCCTATACAGTGCTTGAATATGTCATCATGGGTCGGGCACCTTACATTTCACCCTTTTCCTCTCCGGAAGAAAAAGATCTTAAAATTGCTGTCATGGCTATCCAGGAAGCAGGAATCATGCACCTAATTGATAAATCAATCAACGAAATAAGCGGAGGTGAACACCAGATGGCGCTCATCGCCCGGGCTCTTGCCCAGGAACCTGAACTCCTGCTCCTTGACGAACCAACCTCCCATCTTGATTTCGGGAACCAGATGCAGGTGCTTTCCCTTGTCGAACGTCTGAAGGATCGGGGAATTACCATCGTCATGACCTCCCATTTTCCAGACCATGCATTCATGGTATCAGACATTGTCGGAATTATGAAAGACGGTTCATTTACCACCATAGGCCCGGCTGAAACGGTTATCACGAATGATACATTAAAAGAGACATATCACGTGGATATCCGGGTGGAATATATTGAGATTGCCGGAAGGAAAGTGTGTATTCCGATAAAAAATCAACCAGGATGTTACTGTCCGGTTGAAACATGATAATCAACAGATATTCCATTTATTAAACCAGTTGATTGTATGATTAAATCAAGCATAATTGCAATTGTGATACTTTTGGCAGCTCTCTTGTTCACCTGCACAGATAGTGCAGAAATGTCAGAGGGAAAGAGACTCGTGTCATTACCGACATGGCAGGAAATGAAGTTGAAATTCCGGTAGAAATTAACGCAACAGCGTTCTATGGTGGTCCTATCGGTCAGGTACCATACATCCCTGGAGTTCAGGACACCATACCGGCAGGTATTCCGGTTACCAAACGGTGTATTTGTGTGGAACCGGCCAACTGCCGAATCAGCAGTTCTTCACCCGTTGTGGATGGCAAAGATAGCATACCCGGACAGATTATCAGATATTTCAATGAATGATGAAGTTAAACAATTCAATAAAGAAGTATTCTCATATGAACTGGACGATGATCAGGTAAACAAAATACTTGCAGGAGAATATGGCTCTGCAATAAGTGTAGGTAAGGGTCAGGCAAATCAGACAATGAGCACGGTTGACCTTATTGTCAGTCGTGGTTCATCGTTCTTCTGGGATAACCTGGATGTCGCATTTCATGAAATAAACCGTGTTTTATCTCCTGATGAAAAGAATTCGCAGGAACTGTTTAAAAAGAATAATCCAGAGAGAATTAAAACAGAACTACAAAAGAATGTATCAGTTCATACCAACTAATGACACAGAATAATACAAATTCTTTTCAGACAAATCATAGTATGGAGACGCCTGATGGATACCAGAATAGAAAGAATAATAGCCCGTGAAATCCTCGATTCACGTGGAAATCCTACCGTTGAGGTAGATGTAACCCTGAAAAACGGAATAACCGGGAGAGCTGCCTGTCCATCAGGAGCATCCACAGGAATTCATGAAGCAGTAGAGCGGCGTGACGGGGAGAAAAGATATGGAGGGAAAGGAGTTCTTGGAGCGGTCCATGCAGTAAATGAAATTATTACTCCTAAACTTCAGGGAATGAATGCACATGACCAGGTAGATATTGATGCAGTCATGAAGGCACTTGATGGTACACCCAATAAGGCAACACTCGGTGCAAATGCAATTCTTACCGTCTCCATGGCAGTAGCCCGTGCATGTTCAATATCTGAAGGAATCCCTTTATTTCAGTACCTCAATCCCGAATCCACCCTTTTGCCGGTTCCCTGTATGAATATCATGAATGGTGGTGCACATGCCAACTGGCAGGGATCAGATTTTCAGGAGTACATGATTGCCCCGGTTGGTGCACCAAATCTTCCGGAAGCAATCCGGTGGGGTTGTGAAGTATATCACACCCTGAAAACGGTTCTTAAGAAAAAAGGGCTTTCTACGGGGGTAGGTGACGAGGGCGGTTTTGCTCCCCGGGTAAATTCAAACCAGGAATCTGCATCACTCATTACCAGTGCTATAGAAGAAGCAGGATATGTGCCAGGAAAAGAAATTGCCCTTGTTCTTGACCCTGCTTCAAGTGGTTTTTTTGAAGATGGAAACTATACTCTCCGGACTGAGCAAAAGGTTCTGAGTTCTGGAGAAATGACCGATTATTATCGGGATATGATTGATACCTACCCTATCATCTCCATTGAAGATGGTCTTGCAGAAGATGACTGGGACGGATGGGCAGAAATGACAAAATCCCTGGGCAATAAAATCCAGATTGTCGGAGATGATCTGTTTGTCACCAATCCGGAACGCATAGCCAGGGGGATTTCGGGCAAAAACGCAAATGCAGTTCTTATCAAGTTAAACCAGATAGGAACAGTAACCGAGACTATTGATGCTGTACGACTTGCCCAGAAGGAAGGATGGGGAACCATGGTATCACATCGTAGTGGAGAGACCTGTGACTCTTTCATCGCTGACCTTACCGTTGCACTGGGATGTGGCCAGCTGAAAACCGGTGCTCCCTGTCGGGGAGAGCGTGTTGAGAAGTATAACCAGCTCCTCCGGATTGGTGAGTATCTCAAAAAATCAGCAACTTACGCAGGAAAACAGACATTCAATGCATATAGATAATATTGTAGAATTAGCCATTCAAATTCAACCACTTTTTTTCACATATCTGATTGCCTGATGCGTATCTGACTATCGGAAATCAGGGACTTAATGATGAGAAAATAAACGGTAGCAGGAGAAAATTATAATATTTAAACCTAACTAAATCGGACTACATAATTCAATCACATATATCATAATACAAATAACAAGTACTAACTCATTTGTGCTGAACCTCAAAAAGGTAAGCAGAATGAGTGAGAAAATTTACGGAACGAATCTACCAGTCTCATTTGGGAAATATACAACCACACACAATAACCCCTCCCAATCCTGATTTCTTTCAGGGTTCAATATTTATTCTGGAACAGAATAAAAACCAAAACAAAAATCCACACATATTAGAAAAAGATCGCGCCTGTCCTTCATGAATGAGAATTAGATAAAAATACTTGAATTTCTAGAATATTTAAATAATCTCTTTAATATACGAGATGAATTTGATAATAATCGTAATGTTTTCAATTATACCGAAATCTATGAAAATATTCTAAATTCACCCTTTTTTTAACAGAAATCAGCATAAATCATTTCAACCCTTATTAAAAACAATTCGTAAGATTTATGCCATCACATTAGGTAAGACTGAATTGTACTGTGTACCCGCATGTAGCAGGATCAAAATACCTGAAGGGACAGGTATTCAGGCAAGTTCATGATGCCTCACAGTATATGAATCACGTTATCATGGTTCGTTCCGCAACGTAAATGAATCACCAAAAGAAACCGGATTTGTTTCTTTTGAGTATCGGTACTTGAGAATTGCCTGTGTCATCTCACCATCGGGTGAGAGCACAATTAATTCGCCACAATCAGTTGGAATGGTCATACAGGAATGAAAGTGGTTATTAAGGGTCAGGGTTAGTGTGGTTTCCCCGGCCTGATTAACCACTTATGACCGGAATAAACCGGTATTCCATGACTATTCTCCTCTGATAACTCGGGTGAAAGAATGAGCGATAGCAGTATAATTAAATACGTTAAAACAACCTGCCCCTATTGTGGTGTCGGGTGTGCTTTAAATCTCGTTGTAAAAGACGGGAAATGTATTGGTGTTGAGGCATGCAAGAGATCACCAATCAATGATGGAAAACTCTGTCCAAAGGGTGTCACGTGTTGGGAATCTGTTCACAGCCCGGATCGGCTGACCACACCGCTGATCAAGAAGGATGGTAAGTTTGTAGAGGCATCATGGGATGAAGCTCTTGACCTCGTCGCGAAGAAACTGAAAGAAACCAGCGACAAACACGGACCACGCGGACTTGGATTCCAGACATCCTGCAGAACGGTGAATGAAGATTGTTATATCTTCCAGAAATTTGCACGTATCGGATTTAAAACTAACAACGTTGACAATTGTGCCCGTATCTGTCACGGACCTTCCGTTGCAGGTCTTTCTCTTTCCTTTGGTTCCGGTGCAGCAACAAACGGCTTTGAAGATGCTCTGAATTCTGATTTTATTCTTGTTTGGGGGTCAAATGCTCTGGAGGCACACCCACTTGCAGGAAGACGCCTTATTCAGGCAAAACTGAAAGGGATACCAATTTATGCAGTAGATCCCCGTCTTTCAACCACCGCCAAGATTGCTGAGAAGTGGATCCAGTTTAATCCGTCAACCCACATTGCCCTTGCAAATTCAATGATGTACTGGATTATCAAGGCAGGAAAGCATGACAAGAAGTTCATCGAGGAGCGGGTAAATGGCTTTGATGATCTCAAGGCAATGGTTGAGAAGTATGCAGATGTAGAGGATATTACAGGTGTTCCGACAGAAGTCGTAAAAGAACTGGCACATAAGTATGCCTCAGCAAAGAATGCCGTTATCATCTACTGTCTGGGAATCACTGAACTGACCACCGGTACTGACAATGTTCGTTCAATGGGTAACCTTGCCCTGCTGACCGGAAACGTCGGTCGTCCGGGTGTTGGTGTCAATCCGCTTCGTGGACAGAACAACGTGCAGGGTGCCTGTGACATGGGTGCATACCCGAACGTTTACTCAGGGTATCAGAAATGTGAAAATGCTGAACTCCGTGCAAAGATGGAGAAGGCTTGGGGCACTTCTGGTCTTCCTGACTGGTATGGTTCAACCCTTACAGAACAGATCAACGAATGTGGCGATAAAATAAAAGCCATGTATATCCTTGGTCTGAACCCGGTTGTTACCTATCCTGATTCAAACCATGTAAAAAGACAACTCCAGAAACTTGATTTCTGTGTCGTCCAGGATATCTTCTTCACTGAAACCTGCAACTATGCAGATGTAATTCTTCCGGGAGCCTGTTTTGCAGAGAAAGATGGAACCTTCACGAGTGGTGAACGCCGTATCAACCGTGTCAGAAAAGCAGTTAATCCACCAGGAAAATCAAAGGAAGACATCTGGATCATTGCAGAAATTGCAAAGAAAATGGGACTGAAGGGCTTTGATCTTCCAACTGCAAAGGATGTGTGGGACGACATGCGCAACTGTACCCCAAGCATGTTCGGTGCTACCTATGAGAAACTGGAGAGACCAGAAGCAATTGTCTGGCCATGTCCGGCTGAAGACCACCCGGGAACCCCGATCCTGCATATTGGAAAATTCTCAACTGCTGACGGAAAGGGTAACCTCTTTGGTATTGAGTACCGTCCACCAGCAGAAGTTGCAGACGCAGAGTATCCATTCACCCTGATGACCGGACGTCTTATCTTCCACTACCACTCCAGGACACAGACCGACCGTTGTGCTGCACTCCACTACGAGGTTCCTGCATCATATGTCCAGATTAACAACGAAGACGCAAAACGCCTTGGAATATCACAGGGTGAGAAAATCCTCCTAAAGAGCCGCCGTGGTCAGACAGAAACTGTCGCCCGTGTCACTGATGAAATCGGGAAAGGTGTACTCTACATGACCATGCACTTTAACGAAGGAGTAAACAACCTGACAAACACTGCACTTGATCCGATGTCAAAAATGCCAGAACTCAAGCATTGTGCCGTTTCTGTTGCAAAAATTGGAGGAAAATAACATGGCAGCAAAAGGCGATATGCTCTATGCATGGACAACTGACAGCGGAATTGCCAAGAAGGCAGAATGTGGTGGTGCAGTTACTACCCTGCTGAAATATGCACTTGAAAACAAGATTGTTGACGTTGTTGTTGCAGTCAAGAAGGGATTTGACCTCTATGATGCAATCCCGGTTGCCATAACTGATGCAAAGGACCTTGACCAGACAGCAGGTTCCCTGCACTGTGGTACCCTGCTCATGTCCACCTTCATCCAGAAATACCTGGACGGGGCAAAGAGCATGAAGGTCGGGGTTGTTGTGAAAGGCTGCGACCTTATGAGCCTTATCGAACTTGGGAAGCGTAATGAAATCAACATGAACAATGTCCTTACCATCGGTGTAAACTGTGGTGGTTCAGTAAATCCAATCCTTGGACGTAAGATGATCAAGGAAAAGTTCGGTGTTGATCCAGACAAGGTTACCAAGGAAGAGATAGACAAGGGGCAGTTCATCATCGAGTATGAAGGTGGACACAAAGGCATCAAGATCGATGACCTTGAAGATGAGGGATTCGGACGCCGTTCCAACTGTCGCCGGTGCAAGTATAAAATCCCACGCCAGGCAGACCTTGCCTGTGGTAACTGGGGAGTTATCGGAGACAAAGCAGGAAAGGCAACCTTTGTTGAAGTCTGTAGTGACAAGGGTGCTGATCTTATAACAAAAGCAGTGGGAGCCAAGAAACTGGAAACCTCTGCAGCAGATCCAAAAGGCATTGAGATTCGGGGCAAAACCGAAGGTGCCATGCTCAAACTTGGAGAGAAGTGGCGGAAGAAAGATTTCACTGCTCTTCGGGACAATCTCTGGGAGACGATCAACAAGGAGACCTCACGGTGTATCAAGTGTTACTCCTGTATCGACAAGTGTCCCGTCTGTATCCAAATTCCATTCGATGGAAGGGCAGACGACATCATGGTTCGTCCAGGATTCATACCATCAGACCCAATGTTCCATCTCCGCAGATTTGCCCACATCTCTGACAGCTGTATCAACTGTGGTCAGTGCGAGGAACTCTGTCCGGCAGAAATCCCACTTGCACTCTTCTCACATGCAATCAGGGTTGAAGCAGACAATGCTTTTGCTCCGAAACTGGGTGCAGCACCCTACAAGAACTAATTACCCTCTCTTTTTTTCAAAATGTTGATAACTCATCTGTTTTATTGTTAATGCAGGCGGTGGTAATGCCCCACTACTAATCACCAAATTTCTGATTATTTTCGCCAGGTTTATATTCATACCAGCAACAATACTACTCTGCATTGTGATCAGGGGGGTGTGCGATTACACCCATGGATTATTCGGGTAGTCCATTCCTGTGTGCCTGGTTGCAAATCTGCATGTATTACCCTTTGAGCGAAAGCTCTTTCCTGTAAATGAATGGTATCTTTCACCAGCTAAACTCGGGTGAAATATGAGTGAAAATACAGAAATAATGAAATACGTGGCAACCACCTGTCCATACTGTGGTGTTGGTTGTACGTTAAACCTGGTAGTAAGCAACGGTAAAGTTGTCGGGGTTGAACCAAACCAGAGATCCCCGATCAACGAAGGAAAACTCTGTCCAAAGGGAGTTACCTGCTGGGAACACATTCACAGTCCTGACAGACTTACCACCCCGCTGATCAAAAAGGATGGGAAATTCGTTGAAGCATCATGGGAAGAGGCCCTGGACCTTGTCGCCAAGAATCTCAAGGCTACCTATGACAAACACGGCCCAAAGGGATTAGGGTTCCAGACTTCCTGCAGAACGGTCAACGAAGACTGTTACATATTCCAGAAGTTTGCACGGGTCGGATTCAAGACCAACAACGTTGATAACTGTGCCCGTATCTGTCATGGACCTTCAGTTGCAGGTCTGTCACTCTCTTTTGGATCCGGTGCAGCAACAAACGGCTTTGAAGATGCTCTGAACTCTGATTTTATCCTGATTTGGGGTTCAAATGCGGTTGAAGCACACCCCCTTGCAGGACGCAGGATCGCCCAGGCAAAGAAGAGAGGAATTCCGATTGCTGTCATAGACCCACGGTACAGTATGACTGCCCGTCTGGCTGATACCTGGATCCGGTTTAATCCATCTACGCACATTGCTCTTGCAAATTCCATGATGTACTGGATAATCAAGGAAGGACTTGAGGACAAGAAGTTCATCACCGACCGGGTTAACGGATTTGAAGATCTCAAGAAGACCGTTGAGAACTACGCAGATGCCGAAGCCATCCACGGTGTTCCGCTTGAAACAGTCAAAGATATTGCATTCAGATATGCAAAAGCCAAGAATGCAGTCATCATTTACTGTCTTGGTATCACCGAGCTGACCACCGGAACTGACAATGTCAGGTCCATGGGTAATCTTGCACTCCTGACCGGTAATGTAGGGCGTGAAGGTGTCGGTGTCAACCCGCTTCGTGGTCAGAACAATGTGCAGGGTGCCTGTGACATGGGTGCGTACCCGAATGTCTACTCAGGGTACCAGAAATGTGAAACTGCCGAAAACCGTGCCAAAATGGAGAAAGCCTGGGGAGTTACTGATCTTCCGGACTGGTATGGTGTTACCCTTACCGAACAGATCAACCAGTGTGGTGAAGAGATCAAGGCTATGTATATCCTCGGGTTAAACCCGGTTGTTACGTACCCAAGTTCAAACCACGTCAAGGCACAACTACAGAAACTTGACTTCCTTGTTGTCCAGGATATCTTCTTTACTGAAACTTGTGAATATGCAGATGTTATCCTTCCAGGTACCTGTTTTGCAGAGAAGGATGGAACCTTCACGAGTGGAGAACGTCGTATTAACCGTGTCAGAAAGGCAGTAAACCCACCGGGAGAGGCAAAGGAAGACATCTGGATAATTACAGAACTTGCAAAGAAGATGGGGCTGAAGAGTTTTGACCTCCCAACTGCAAAGGATGTCTGGGATGATATGCGGGCAGTTACTCCTTCCATGTTTGGTGCAACATACGAAAAGCTTGAGAGACCTGAGGCCATCTGCTGGCCATGCCCGACTGAAGAGCACCCGGGAACCCCGATCCTGCACCGGGAGAAATTCGGAACTGCAGACGGTAAGGGTAACCTCTTTGGAATCGATTACCGCCCACCGGCAGAAGTCGTTGATGCGGAATATCCATTCACCCTCATGACCGGTCGTCTCATCTTCCACTATCACTCAAGGACCCAGACCGGCCGTGCAAAAGACATGCACCGTGAAGTTCCGGAGTCCTATGCACAGATCAATGTCGAAGATGCACGCCGCCTTGGAATCAAAAATAATGAGTATGTGAAACTGAAAAGCCGCCGTGGAGAGACAAAAACCCGTGCACGGGTCACTGATGATGTCGGACCAGGTGTCGTCTACATGACCATGCACTTTGCTGAGGGTGTAAACAACCTGACTAACACCGCATTAGACCCGATGTCCAAGATGCCGGAGCTCAAGCACTGTGCCATATCAATCGAAAAGATCGGAGGTAACTAAGATGGCAGCAAAAGGCGATATGCTCTATGCATGGGCAAAAGATGCAGAAGTCCAGAAGAAGGGAGAGTGTGGAGGAGCAGTCACTGCACTTCTCAAGCATGCACTCGAAACCAAGTTGGTTGACGCTGTCGTGGCCGTTAAAAAAGGTAAAGACCTGTATGATGCTGTTCCGACTGTCATCACAAACCCTGAGGATATTCTTCAGACCGCTGGTTCACTGCACTGTGGTACCCTTCTTATCCCCAAGCTTATCAAGAAATACCTGAATGGAGCAAAAGACAAGAAGATCGCAGTGACCTGCAAGGGTTGTGACGCAATGGCATTCTATGAACTTGCCAAGCGGAACCAGATAAACCTTGATAATGTCATCATGATCGGTGTCAACTGTGGTGGTTCAGTAAGTCCGGTTGCAGCCCGGAGGATGATTGCAGACAAGTTTGGTGTTGATCCTGACAAGGTAACCAAGGAAGAAATAGACAAGGGCCAGTTCATCATTGAATACGAAGGTGGACACAAAGGAATCAAGATCGATGAACTTGAAGACGAAGGATATGGACGCCGTTCAAACTGCCGCCGTTGTAAGATGAAAGTTCCCCGCCAGGCAGATATCGCTGCAGGAAACTGGGGAGTTATCGGGGAAAAGGCTGGAAAGGCAACATTTCTTGAGATATGCTCTGAAAAGGGTGCAAACCTGGTAAACAGCGCTCAGTCAAAAGGTGTTCTCGAAACCACGGCAGCAGACCCGAAGGGTATCGATATCCGTGCCAAGGTCGAGAAAGCCATGTTCAAACTTGGCGATGAATGGAGACACCGTGACTTTGAAGGTCTTGGCAAGGGAAAAGACCGACTCAAACTCATCATGTCCGAATCTTCCAAGTGTGTAAAGTGTTATGCCTGTGTTGAAGCCTGTCCTATCTGTTATTGTGTGGAGTGTTCCACAAAGAAACCCTGGTTCATCGAGCCCGGTGTCCTCCCGACAAGCTTTATGTTCCACCTTATCAGATTTGCACACGTGTCTGACTCATGTATAAACTGTGGTCAGTGTGAAGAACTCTGTCCAATGGAAATCCCGAATGCTCTCTTTATGCATTCACAGCAGGTTGAGGTTGAGAAGATGTTCAATCATGTCCCGGGCCGGGATATGACTTTGCCAATCCATGCATTTGTGGAAGAAAAGGTAGAACGTGCACGTCTTGACGCAACAGGAACGGATTCAATATTTACCAATATTTTCAAGGATGAATAATCCACTCCTTTTTTTAATTACTCCCGGTCTCTCACAAAGACATATACCATATTACTCACCTGATGAAAGGTTACCATGATGACTAACCATCCTGACGATACAATCCCAAAGATTACAAAAAAATATCCTGTAATTAAGGTTAAAGACAATAATCCGGCAGAGACAGTTGTCGAAGTGTGTACAGAATCCCGGATTATCTTTACTCTTAACGGGGTTCGTGTCGGAGACCTTTCTATTACCCCCCTTGATCTTGATGCATTCGCTATTGGTTATCTGATATGTGAAGGATACCTATGCTCCGTGGATGAGATAGAAAAGACTTCTATAAACCTACCCAACATTGATGTCATTACCAAAAATTCATCGAATGTTACTCCTGGAGAGTTTTCAAAGAACAGCTCTGGCGGGTCCTGCCGTGAACTTCTTCCGGATGGAGAAAAACAGCCACTTTCCAACGGACTTGTCCTGAGTGCTGAAAAAATCCTGCAATCAATGAGTCATGTGGATGAGTACTCTGTCATCTGGAAACGTACAGGCGGGATGCATTGTAGCCTGATATTAGATGAAAATGGTTCCGTCGTTTGTGGAGTTGAGGATATGGGAAGGCATACTACCGTAGATAAGGCGGTAGGAATGGCTCTATTAAAGGGGACCGATCTTTCCCGTTGTTATCTTGTCTGTTCAGGCAGACTTCCGGTAGACATGGTAGCAAAGGCATACCGGGCAGGAATTCCGGTTATGGTATCCAACAATGCAGCATTTGCAGGGGGAATTGAATTTGCAAAGAAGGTGAACATGACCCTTGCCGGTTTTGTCAGGCCACCGAATATGACCATCTACACCGGTGCTCACCGGATTCAGTTTTCCTAAAAAAGTTAGATTTTTTCGTAATATTTCTGACTTCCGCAACCAGGGCAGAGACCGTTTTCTAAAAGATTTTCCGGAACCGGTTCACCACATGAAGAACATACTCCGGTTTTCCATTTCTGTTTATGAGTTACATTAACTCTGACCTTTTCCCAGGAGAGCATTCCCGTCCCTTTATTGATGATATCTTCCACCAATTGTTTTTTCATAGTCTTGCCATCAAATTCCGGACTATTTGCAAACCATGCTTGAAGGACGGGGGTTTCAACAAGGTTTGCAGGATCAACTTTTACCCGGACACCATCTGCAAAATCGCTGTCACTTGGACGGTTCACAGTCATTGCAAATCTTCCGATGTTGATAACCCGCAAACGGTGATTACCCGGTGTGCAATGTAAAATTACCTGCAAGGGATCTGGAGCACATTTTGAGGTTTCACAGACAGAATACAATTTATCACCGGGTTTTGCATTCAGAAGTGAGAGAGCATAATCAACCATGTAAATACCAATGAGAAGACCTGCTGCAGTACCTTGATGAAAATCTATACAACGGTCAAACCAGTCTATGAGTGTAGCACTATTACCTTTCTTTTTCAAAAGAGAGAGGATCTCTTCCTTTGAATATTCATCTCCACGTTTTGACATTCCAATAATGTTTGACTTCATGACATATACAAATTGATATGTTTACCTGAGAGACATGCTGATTGAGGTACAATTCAATGGTCAAAACATGAAAATAATAACGATAAATTTTTGATAATGTTAAATGATGATCTTAAATTCACTCTTCTCTTCTTCACCATTATTCTCAAAAGGTTGCGGCACCCCGGAATGGGATCAAAACTGATTCATGGAATGATTCAATATTTTTCCTACACTGATTTTAAAAGTTAAAAAAAAATTATTGATAGAGTACGCACATTCATCGATAAATAAAATGTCATTAATTTTCACATATACTTAGATATAAAATTTTATTTTGAACTTATTTAATCACCAATTTTCTTCAAAAAAGACAGAAGATACCGACACAGTTATCTCATGGCACCATCTACCTTGTAATGTCCGGCACAAAACTACCGGGCACATATTTAACGTGATAGAGGCAGAGTCAACCCGAATTCTTGAAGGATTTTCCCGAGTTCTTCCTTCATGAATGATTCTGTCTCCAATAATATACAGGTAATATCTTAGTTAATTAACCAGGCATTTATGCCACTCTTTTAACCACTTTTAAATAACTTAATTAGAAATAACAATATTTTGTTGAAAATTTATCCTTTATTCACTGATAATAATCAATCTGCGCGTGGAAACTGATGGCATACAATAAAAAAACGATATAATTAACTAAAATAGGTTAAAAAAATTTATTGTTAAATTAGTTTTATTACCTGGCAAATATATTTATTGCTTGTTTATTTTAATTAACAATTGAACAAATATAGAATAATAAATTAATATTCTGCATAACATCCACAATAAATAATCATTTTTTACAGAATGTTCCAATGAATTTATATGTAAGGAAATGAACATTCTTGTTATCACGGAACTAACTGGAAAACAGGTCCTCTTGGTTCTGGTAGGCATCATGGCCGGATAATATCTGACCATAACCAGTTCATCGGCGATTTTTTCGTTACGAGGAGCAATATGAGCGCAATTTCTATTAATCTGATTTCCGGACGCACCATTCAGCAGGGCGTCTCAATGGAAGGCGGAAAAGAGACAGACAAGTACATGAAAGCTTGTGGAATCATCGAAATCGATGAGTCTGATTTTAAACGCCTTGGCATCATGAAAAATACAAATGTCAAGGTGAAAAGCGAGTTTGGTGAAGTGGTTGTAAAAGCAGTTGAAGCAACCCAGGGGCCGCACCCGGGAGTTGCATTTATCCCCATGGGACCTTGGGCAAACAGTGTGACAAGTCCTGAAACGTACAGCACTGGTATGCCGACTTTTAAGGGTGTTCCTATTACCATTGACCCTGCCGATAAAGAGAAAGTTTTAAATTCTCTTGAACTCGTCCGGTCAAAATGCTGGGGTGATCAATAATGTCCAAAACAATTACAGACGTTATATGTCCATTCTGTGGAACTCTTTGTGACGACCTTTCTGTTGTAACAGATGATGAAGGAAAAAAGATTCTGAGTGTGGAAAATGCCTGTGCCATAGGTGCAGAAAAATTCCTGCATGCATCTGACCATTCCCACCGGGTGACCCGTCCCCGCAGACTCCAGGAAGATGGCTCTTTTGTCGACATCACCTACGAGGAAGCAATAGAATATACCGCTCAAATGCTTGCCAACGCAAAGAAACCTTCAATGTATGGCTGGTCTTCAACCAACTGTGAATCGCAGAGCGTCGGACACGAAATTGCTGAACTCTGTGGTGCACTTGTTGACAATACCGCAGCAGTCTGTCACGGAACCACTCTTGTTGCAGTGCAGAACGTAGGTATTCCAAGCTGTACCCTTGGAGAGGTCAAGAACCGTGCAGACCGCATTATATTCTGGGGATCCAACCCGGCACACGGGCACCCCAGACACATGTCCCGGTATTCCATCTTTCCCCGTGGATACTTTACCGGAAAAGGTCAGAAACAGAGAAAAATCATTGTGGTAGACCCCCGGTGTACCGATACATCTAGTCTTGCGGATGTTCATCTCCAGGTTGAACAGGGACAGGATTATGAACTGCTTCAGGCACTTCGTGCAGCAGTACGTGGCCAGGAACTTACCGGAGATATCATTGCTGGTGTACCAAAAGAGAAAGTCTATGAAGCTGCAGAAATGCTTAAATCAGGTAGGTTCGGGGTCATATTCTTCGGAATGGGCGTTACTCAGTCACTTGGTAAAGACCACAACATCGATGCAGCTATCATGCTGACCAATGATCTGAATAACTACACCAAGTTCTCCATCATAGCCATGCGGGGACACTATAACGTGACCGGATCCGGACAGGTTCTCGGCTGGCAGTTCGGGTTCCCCTATTCTGTTGATCTCTCAAGAGGATTTGCACGATACAATCCAGGTGAGACTGGAACCATCGAACTATTGAAGAGAAAGGAGATTGATGCCATGTTTGTCCTTGGTAGCGATCCAGGTGCACATTTTCCCATGCAATGTGTCAAGGAGATATCAAAACTTCCCTCCGTAGCCATTGACCCGCATATCACACCGACCTCCGCCATCTGTAAAGTCCACGTTCCGGTGGCATTTGTCGGTGTAGAAGTCGGAGGCAACTGCTATCGTATGGACAATGTCCCAATTGAATCCAGAAAGGTTGTTGAACCACCAGAAGGTATGATGACTGATCAGCAATTCCTCGAGGGAGTCTTAAAGAGGGTCAAAGAACTGAAGGCAAACTAAGGGAGAGAGAATTATGAGTGAATATATCATTAAAAATGGTAAAGTCTACGACCCGAAGACTGGAATTAAGGGAGATGTCTCTGATGTCTGCATTAAAGACGGCAAGATTGCAGATAAGGTATCCTCCAAGGCAAAGGTAATTGATGCAAAGGGCAAGTCGGTCATGGCCGGTGCAGTGGATGTCCATGCACATGTTGCCGGTCCGAAAGTTAACGAAGGAAGAAACTATCGTCCTGAAGACAAACTCTTCTCTTATAAGCCAACCGGAAAGAACACCCGGATGTCTGGTGGATTCTCAATCCCGACAACCTTCAAGACCGGTTATGAATATGCCCGGATGGGATACACCACCGTCATGGAAGCAGCAATGCCTCCACTCTATGCAAGACACGTGCATGAAGAGATAAAGGACACACCAATTATTGACGAGGGTGCATTACCAGTCTTTGGAAATAACTGGTTCGTGTTTGAGTACCTGAAAAACAACGAAATGGACAATGTCTGTGCATACATCTCCTGGCTACTTAAAACTACCAAGGGATATGGAATTAAAATTGTCAACCCAGGTGGCTCTGAAGCATGGGGATGGGGAGAAAACTGTGTAACTGTCAACGATCCGGTTCCATACTTTGACATTACCCCCGCTGAGATTGTTAAAGGCCTTTTGGAAGCAAATGAAAAACTCGGACTTCCACATTCAATCCACATCCACTCAAACAACCTTGGAAATCCAGGAAACTATACCACAACCCTTGATACGCTAAAGATCGCTCAAGGAGTCAAGCCAAACAACAAGTTTGGTCGTGAACAGGTTCTTCACCACACCCATGTCCAGTTTCACAGTTACAAGGGAGATTCCTGGGCAAACTTTGAATCCGGTGCAAAGGAGATTGCAGACTACTTTAACAAGAACAAGAACATGACCATGGACCTTGGTTGTGTTACTCTTGATGAGACCACTACGATGACAGCTGATGGTCCGTTCGAACACCACCTGACCTCACTTAATCACCTTAAATGGGCAAATGTGGATGTTGAACTTGAGACCAGCTCTGGTATTGTTCCCTATGTCTACGACCCGAATATCAAAGTCTGTGCCATCCAGTGGGCAATCGGTCTTGAACTTGGACTGCTTGCAAAAGATCCGATGAGAACCTTCATCACCACTGACCACCCGAATGCAGGGCCATTCACCCGGTACCCGCGTATCATGAAGTGGCTCATGTCTGACAAATCACGTCAGGATATGCTCAAGGGATTCAAACACTCAGAGAAGGTCATTTCTGCCACAAACCTTGCATCACTTGACCGTGAACTGTCCATGTTTGAGATTGCCCAGATGACCAGGGCCGGACCTGCAAAATCACTTGGTCTGTATGATATCTTTGGTGGTCTTGCTCCAGGTATGGATGCAGATGTCGCAATCATCAACTATGACGAGGACAAGGTCAGGGATCCGGAAGATATCGAGAAGGCATTCTCTGCAGCAGACTACGTATTCAAGAGCGGTACTATGGTTGTTGAGAATGGTGAAGTGATCAGCAACGGAAACAAGCGGACACTCTGGGTTGACGCAAAAGTGCCGGAGAACAAACAGGTAGAACGCGATGTCCAGATGAAGTTCCTCAAGTTCTACAGCATGACATTGAATAACTACGAGGTTTCCAACCACTACGTTCCAAACCCGTACGTAATCGAGGTAGAATCCAATTAAGGAGTGAAAAGGAATGGATATTGTAAAACTTACCCTTAACAAAATTCCGGATCTCTATATTGAAGCAGAGAATATCACTCCGGATCATTTTGCAGGAAAAACTGCCCAGCAGATAGGAGAACTTCATCTTCACCTTGGAAACACGACGGCAAAGATCAGTGACTACTTCTCTGTAGAAGGTAAAGGTGGTCAGACTGCCGCTGATACGAAGATCATTGTTGCCGGAGATACTACCAAGGTCAAGTATATCGGGATGAAGATGACCGCCGGAGAGATTGAGGTCCAGGGTAACACCGATATGTATACCGCAGCATGGATGTCTGGCGGTAAAATCCATGTCAAGGGCAATGTTGACTCGTTCTGTGCTATCGGAATGACCGGTGGAGAATTCATCGTTGACGGGAATGCAAAGAACTACCTTGCTGCATCCTACCGTGGAGACTGGCGTGGAATGCAGGGAGGTAAAGTAACCGTGAAGGGGAACGCCGGATCAGACACTGCTACCTTTATGAATGGCGGAACCATCGATATCGGTGGCAATGTTGATGTTCACCTCGGGACCCATGCAGAAGGTGGTAAGATTATCGTCCGTGGCAATGCAAAAGGCCGGGTTGGAGGCCAGATGGTCAAGGGAGATATCTTTGTCCTTGGACAGGTAGAGCGGATGATGCCTTCTTACATCTACAAGGCTGATGAAGAAGTCGAACTTGATGGCAAGAAACAGATATTCCAGGTCTGGATTGGGGACATGGGAGAGCGGCATGCAAAAAGGAAGGGTGAGATAATTTACGGAAAAATCTACATCCCGACTGAAATTGCAACAGAAAAAGCCTATGCAGATGTTGTGGAAAAGAAAAAGAAACTCTCTGATAAACAACTTGACCAGGTGAAAGAGGCGTTCAGGGATCAGGAGCCAACTGTCCAGCAGGTCAGAACCTATATTTATGATACCTTTGATGTAGACATGAAACCCATGCAGGTCTCACGTGTCATCTCTGGTCTCAAGAGATAATTCTTTTTTATCCCATTTTTCATCAGGGAATACCATTACTGCCGATGCTTTAAACGTGATATAAACCATATCACCATCATCTATTCCCAATTCAAACAGACTTTGAACGGTAAGCACGCCGGTCAGACTAAATCCACAGTCAACCATTACCCATGCAAGTGAACCCATCAGACGGATTTTCGTAACTTTTGCCTGAAGGACATTTCTTGCACTGGACCGGAGTGGTTCTCGTGAAAAGATGAGGTCTTCAGACCGGATTCCAAATATTACCGGACCAGTATGATGACTAATGGCATGGATTCTGACATTTCCAACCTTGATTATCTTTCCCTCATGGCTGGTTCCTGCAATTCCGGGTAACAGGTTTTCCATACCGGTAAATGCTGCGACAAAGGGGGTCTGGGGATTTTGGAAAATCTCATCAGGATGTCCCATCTGCACAATTGCTCCTTCATCCATGACTGCTGACCGGGTTCCGAGAGATACCAGATCCTCGGCATGATGGGTAATATGAATGATAGAAACCCCGGTAAGGGAAGGAAGATGGGATAATTCATTTCTCATCCTTCTCCGGGTGATAGCATCCAATGCAGAGAGCGGTTCATCAAGGAGGAGAACCCGGGGCCGGATGATTAGAGCCCGTGCAATAGCTACCCGCTGTTGTTCTCCCCCCGAGAGGGTTTCCGGATCACGAGGCAAAAGGTGAGTGATCTCAAGAAGAGAGGCAATTTCCCCGGTTAATCTCTTAATCTCCTCGGGATGAACTCCTTGTTGCTTAAGACCAAATCCAATGTTTTTTTCGATCGTAAGATGAGGAAAAAGCATGTAATCCTGGTATACCATACCAATATGCCGTAGCCGTGCAGGTGTATCGGTAATATCAGTGTCATCAAGGAATATTCTCCCGTTATCCGGACGATGAATTCCAGCGATCGTTTCAAGCAGGATCGTCTTACCTGCTCCTGAAGGCCCAAGGATGATGAAATATTCACCATCATTGATGGTCAGGTTTACATCACGGAGATGAAAATCTCCCAGGGTTTTTGATAGTGACCGGATTTCAAGTGGCATTACATCATCTTCCTTGAGCCAAACCAATGTTCAAAGATTATAAGAGTTCCAACAGATATTGCGAGAAGGATAGTGGCTGATGCTATTGCCATGTCAAGATCTCCGGTAGAGATGTTCAGGTAGAGGGCAATCGGCAATGTCTCGGTCTTCATCTTTGTTGCACCTGCCAGCATCAGTACCGCACCAAATTCTCCCATGGCTTTTGACCAGGTTATCGTTAGACCGGCAAGAAGGGCCTGCTTTGACATGGGAAGGCTCACCTGTAAGAATACTCCTGGTTCACTGGCACCCAGTGTCCGGGCAACATATTCATACCTGGGATTTACCGAGTCAAATGCAGACCGCATCACCCGGATCAGGTACGGAACATTAACAAAAAACTGGGCGATTATTATCGCTCCGGTCGTATACACAATATCAATCCCGATGGTTCTTAGTAGTTCTCCGAAAAATGACGGACCAAAGAATATCAGGAGTGCGATACCTGCAACAAGGGGAGGAAGGGATAATGGCAGACTGATTATCAGGCCCATGAGACGGGATGAAAAAAACTGGTACCGTGAGAGGGCATATGCAACAGGAAGGGCAATCACTGCACATAACAGGGTAGAAATGAGTGAAGTAACCAGGGAGAGTTCAATTGCAAACAATATTTCTTCAGAGGTTAGTGCATCGATAAGGGCCCGGGGTTCTGGCCAGAGGACCAGTCCTGCAAATACCAGGCAGAAAAAGAGTATTAATGCCGCGGACAGGATGATGAGAGAACCTTTAAACCAGGAGCATGCCAAAAATCTGGATTTTCGTTTCATGCTTACAATGCAGGAAAATTGAATTTCACATCGTTCTGGTCAAATAACACGGGGGAAATACATCCGGGTAAAATTCCCAAAGTTGGGATAAAACCTGGCAATAAAACAGACCATTCGGTAAATATCACACACACCCTTTGTAACAAAACCCCTGAAGAGTTAGAAAAAGGTTTTATGAGAACCCTGACGGATTTATCTTGTCCAGGTGAGTTGCTCATAATTTCACATCAGCATAGACAGGGTCTGGGTAAACCGGATGTCCATGCTTTTTAAACACTGCTTTTCCTTCATCCGATGATACAAAGTCCACAAACTGTTGAGCAGAATCCTGCTTTGTTGTAAACGTGGTCAGACCGATTGGAATGACAAGTGCCATGTTCTCATCATCTTTAAGTTGTACTGCCTCAATCTCATCGCCTTTAATCTGATCGATGGTGATTAAAGCTGCATCAACCTGCCTGAGTTTTAAGGCAGTCACCACTTCATTGATGGTCGGTGCACGGAGGATAACATTCTCTTCAATATCAGCATCGATTCCAAGTTTTGTAAATAATTTTTGTCCCTGCCTTCCAATTGCAGTTGCATTGACATCTCCAAGAGCCAGTTTCAGACCTTCTTTGGCAAGATCCCGGGCAGAGGTAATACCATGGGGATTTCCTGGCTGGACACCAATTACCGGGACATGATATGCAACATATGCTGGGTCACTTACAAGACTTTTATTCTGTGCAATGGAATAATCCGGGGTTCCTCCAGGAATAAAAGCATCTCCCTTTTTGGAGATTTCCATCTGACTAATAAGTGTCCCAGACCCGGCAAAATTGTATTCAACTACAATTCCGGTTTTTTCCTCAAATAGTTCACCAATTTCTGTCATCGGCGCCTTAAGACCGGCACCGGAATACACAAAGAGGGTATCTGGAGAATTATCTGCAGCACATACCTGCGCAGGTAGGATCATAACCACCAGGCAGATAAAAAAAACCATAAGAGAACGAAACGAGTGGTACATCATTAGTAGTTAGACAGTGGATTAAATAAAATAATTTCGATATACACCTGAACCAGAACTACAACTAAGCGCTGCTAAAGGCTAGAATAGAAAACCAAAAAACAAAGATAAAATCTCCATTTTACCTTTTTCGCATCATACCGGGAACATTTTTTTATGAATTAAAACAGGGTTTTTTTTAAACCAATGTTCAGCATTAATGATATCCATACCGGCCTCAAAACTCGTAAAGCATATCCTGTATCGAGAATGATATGTATTCTCCAGCATAACAAGAAATGAACATTCATTATAAAACACATCCTGCAATTCATCCGGAACCTTCAATAATGCCCGGACCATTATCTTCAGATATTAACGATAACGATACAGACACATCACCCCTGTATTCGGCTTCAGTAAAAGATGCAGTCACTCTGATCAGGTCTATTGCCCCGGATACCAGGATTGAGACCAGGTTTATTGATGAATCTGACGGTTACACCCTTGCAGCTCCGGTTGTTTGTCGTGAGGATATGCCTGGATACTGTCGATCCTCAAAAGACGGATTTGCCGTTCATTCCCATGATATTCTTAAGGCTACATTTGAAAATCCGGTTCGATTAAAGTATAACGGTAAAATTAGATCAGGTTACTCGGAAAAGCAGAGAATTGAGAAGGGAGAGTGTTTTGCAATTACCACCGGAGGTCCTGTTCCTGAAGGAGCTGATGCCGTTGTTATGCATGAACACGCAATTCTTAAAGGAAAATCTGTAGAGGTTACCTGTCCAGCCGTTCATGGTGAGAATGTCATCAGCAAAGATGAGGATGCAAAAGCAGGAGAGATTATTTATCCGGAAGGATGGGTTATAAGACCGCAGGATATTGGAGTCCTTGCAGGGTTTGGAATTTGTACTGTTCAGGTTCGGGCCATGCCGGTTATTGGAATCCTTTCTACCGGGCCTGAACTGGTTCCGGCTGATGGCCGCCCTTTAAGGGGAGAAATCAGAGAGACAAATTCATATCTTATTTCGGCATTGTGCAGGAAATTTGGTGCAGTTCCCAAGAGATATGGTATTGCATGGGACGGATCTGATCAGCTGTCACATCTGCTCATGATAGCCGTTGCTGAATGTGATGCAGTTATTATCAGTGGGGGGAGCGCCCATGATGAGCGGGACAGAACTGCAGAAGTCATATCAGGCCAGGGAAAATTATTGTTATCTGGTCTTTCTATTTCTCCACGCAAAACAATGGTAATTGGAGAGATCCAAGGAAAACCAATCATTGGATTACCGGGTCACCCGGCTTCGGTGTACCTCCTCCTTCTTCTGGTTGTAACGAGCCTTATACAGGCGATGAAAGGAGCAGATGCACAGGGACTCATTAAGGAGCAGGTAATTGCCGGTGTTGACATTAAGGGACACCCGGACAGGGAATATCACATTCCAGTCAGGATTTCTGATGATAAAGCCTATCCCCTCGGGCGAAAAGCGGGAATGATCAGTATTCTCTCACAATGCGATGGAATCATTCATATTCCACAGGGTAGCACGGGAATTAAAAAGGGTGAGATGGCCGAAATGCTGGACCTTACCTGCATCAGGTCTCCGGTGATACAATTTAGAAACCAGTAATCTGCCCTTGGTTTTTAAAAAATCATTGCCAACCAATTGATAACCAGAACAACGTTATTTTTACGAAGAATTATTAAAATGGGCAGTATTATATACTTACCTCATGAAAGTATTAATGCTGACGTATGTCAGCAAAACTCGGTACGGTCATCAGGATTACTTGAGATCCAACAATACCGATCGTGCGAAAGCACCTGATCTGATCCTGATGACCATTTAATAAAGGCATCTGTCTCTATCACACTTTTTTTCGGAATTATTTAGAACTGTTAATCATCCGTGAGAGTAAGATAATTATGATGAACAATTCACTCGGGAATATCACCTCCATTCGTGCCGGTGGGACTGAACAGGTTCAGTCACATAAGGAAAATATGAGAGAACCCATTGGAGATGAAGAAATAAGAGACGAACCGGAGCCCTATTTTGATGTTGTCACCATTGATGAGGCGGTAAAAACAGTCAGAAGCATGGCAAAACAGACCGGAACAGAAACGATAATGATTGATGAAGCGGACGGTCGGGTTCTTGCTGAATCTATCATTACAACCGAAGATATTCCGGGATTTGACAGGTCATGGAAAGACGGTTATGCTGTTTTAGCCTCAGATACGTATGATGCATCAGAGAGCAATCCGGCAATTCTCTCTCTTATTGGCTCAATCAACATGGGAAAGACGGAACTTGTAAAGATTCAACCTGGAGAATGCATGTATATTCCAACCGGTGGTCAGATGCCAGGGGGAGCAGATGCCGTGGTCATGATAGAATATGCAAATCAGACTGGAACTAAAGTCCTTATCAGGCAACCGGTAACGGTTCGTGAAAATGTTATCGCGAAAGATGAAGATTTTAGAGAGGGAACTGTAATTTATCCAGCTGGTTTTACATTAAGGCCCCAGGATATCGGAGTCCTTGCCGCAATCGGAAGAACCCGCATTTCTGTCATGAAAAATCCGAAGATTGGTATTATTTCTACCGGTGTAGAGCTTGTCCCGGCAGAGGCTATCCCCCGGATAGGAGAGGTCCGGGAAGTGAACTCTCATCTCATCTCTGTATTTCTTCGAAGACAGGGAGCAATATCTGTCAGATATGGTATCATCAGGGATAACATGGATGAACTGGTCAGGACAATCATAACCGCATCAAGGGAATGTGATGCTATTATTGTCAGTGGAGGAAGTTCAAAAGACCGCAATGATGTTACATTCCGGGCAATTGCCTCAGTTGGAGAGGTATTTGTTCATGGAATTTCCATTGCTCCCGGCAAGCCTACAATCATTGGAAAATGTAGAGATGTACCAGTTATCGGACTGCCTGGTCACCCGGTTTCAACATTCATGGTACTGACCCTGGTTGCCGTACATCTGATTCAGGCAATGAAGGGTGCTCCCTGTCAGCATATCTATAAGAAAACAATAAAAATGGCAACTGATCTGAAATCAGAGGGAGGGAGAGAACAATATATCCGGGTGAAGATAGATAACGACACTGCAACCCCGGTTTTGGGGAAATCCGGGCTGTTAAACACCCTGCTTCACAGTGATGGCATTATTCATATTCCATCCGGAAAAGAAGGACTTGAAAAAGGTGAAGAGACTGAGGTGAGGCTCTGGTGAGTCGTTATCTCACCCTCATCCCATACCTTGTTGCACAACAAATACTAAAACAAACAGCAAAACCGCGATTTATTGTTAAATCTGTTCCGGTCACAGAAAGTCTGGGGCATCTGGCACATGAACCGGTCTTTTCACGGCTGAATGTTCCATGTTGTGCTGTTTCATTACGGGATGGGTATGCAGTGATATCTGATGAAACATTATCAGCATCAGAATCTAACCCGGTGCAGCTGAATCATTATTCCTGGGTACATACCGGTTCACCTGTTCCCGACGGATTTGACAGTGTGATTATGCAGGAAGATATCAGGATGGATAATGCAGCCATCGTTTCTATTATAAAGCCTGCACGTCCTGGCCAGCACATTCAAAAAGCAGGATCTGAAATTACCACAGGGAAGATGATTATTCCTGCAGGCCACTGCATCACTCCGGAAGATATCGGGGCAATGATAGGATATGGTATCACTGCTGTGCAGGTAAAAACAGTTATAGCAGGTCTGATTCCTACTGGGGATGAGTTACGAGAACCATGTGTTGCTCCAGGGCCGGGAGAAGTCATTGCAAGTAACAGCCCCATGATAGCAGCATTCCTAAAAGAAAGAGGTATTTCATCTATTTCCTACGATATTGTTCCGGATGATCCGAAAAAAATTCGTAATGCCATTGAGGATTTTGTGCAGGAATGTTCCTTTATAATAATCACCGGAGGTTCATCATCCGGAATCCGTGACCATACGTCCAGGGTTTTAAAGAGCATGGGTTCCATGCTCTATCACGGTGTCGCAATAAGACCGGGGAAAAGCACTCTTGCAGCAATAGTCGAAGATATTCCGGTTTTCGGTCTTCCTGGAACCCCAGGTGGATCTTTGGGTGTTCTTCGCGAATTGATTATTCCCTGGCTTTCTGAAACCGGTTATCCCATCCCAAAATCCAGAACACTTACCGCAACCCTTGCTGAATCAATAGCCAGTGATCTCGGAACCGATGATTTTGTCCAGCTGGTTGTTGGGAAAGTGAATAACAACTACTGTGCTGCACTGGTTCCCCGTGGCAATGGACAGATGGCATCGGTGAAGACGAATGGTATTCTTTATATTCCCCGCAACAGTGAAGGATTGAAAGAGAACAGGGAAGTGTTAATAGAGCTTACCCGAACTTATCCACATCCCGACAATATCCTTTTGTTTTCAGGGTATACTGACGTAATAATCGATTACCTGGATCAATATCTCCGTGTACATCAGATGAAACTCTATGCCAGAAAAACTTCCTTTGAAACGACGATTCTCTCCATGCAAAACAGGAATTTCCACGGGGGTGTTATTGCAAGACCCCATATTGAAGGAAGATACCTGCCATTTGACCATTCGCTGGTTTCAGAACCTGTCTGTTCAGTTCATGTAGCTGAACGCCAGTATATCCTTGGAGGCATTGGGAACTTTGAATCTGAAATGACCGGTATTGAGACATGCCCCAGTCTACCGGAAAAATCATTCCTTTCCGTTTTTATGGAAGAATATTTCATATCACACCAGATAAAAACCACAACGGTAAAACACATGAGTCCCGTCTGCTTAAGCGAAGAGGACGTTATTCAAAAAATCCGTGACGGTACGGTGGATGCTGGTCCCTGCTCATTATGTCTTGCATCAGACTATGATCTTTGTGGACCGGTTATCGGAAGTATGAGTATAGATCTAATCTTCAGGGAAGAAGATGTCGAATCAGACCAGATAAAAAGAGTCAGGGAATTCCTTTTATCAGATGAATGGAAAGATATGGTTGACACAATACCAGGATATTCATCAGGGCGAAGTGGGCAGACGGATTCATTTCCATAAAAATGGAGAACAAGAAAAGAGGAGACAAACATGGGAACTGGAGAAGATTTCATCATTAATACACGGTACACCGGCCCAGTAGAGACAGACCAGACAAGGGGAATCCCCCCGCCTCCTTTGGAAGAGGATTTTAAGGGAAAAATCATTCCTTTGCCTGATCCGGACATAGGTACATTGCAATCTCTTGATATTTCCGTTGCTATTGAATCCAGGGAAAGCATCAGGAATTACCGGGATACACCCTTACATGTTGAGGAATTATCATACCTTCTCTGGTGTACTCAAGGAGTAAAATGGATCATGGAAGACTGTACCTTTCGAACCGTTCCATCTGCCGGAGCCCGCCATGCAATTGATACCTATCTCCTGATAAAAAATGTACAATCATTACAACCGGGCCTTTATAGGTATCTCGCACTTGATCATTCTCTCGGTATCATTTCTGAAGATACCGGCCTTGCAGATCTCGTATTCCGGGGAGGGATGAACCAACAATGCATCCAGGACGCGGCACTATGCTTTATCTGGGTTGCAGATTCATACCGGATGACATGGCGATATGGAGAACGCGGATTCAGGGATATTTTCCTTGAAGCCGGACATATCTGTCAAAACCTATACCTTTCCTCGCAGGCGGTAAACTGCGGGGTTTGTGCTATTGGTGCATTTATCGATGATGAATTAAATAATCTCTTACAGGTTGATGGGGAGAAAAAATTTGTCCTTTATATGGCATCAGTAGGAAAAATGCCAGATTTTGATGGTGAAATGGTATGAGGATGATTAGTACCCGATAACCATCTCATCTTCATCAAGACTGCCAACCAGTTCTTTTTTGAATGATTCAAAATCGAGGATATCGAGTTGGTCAGGAAGAAGCGAATCACTCCATGCTTTTCTATATACCCATTTAACAACCATTTCCACAACTTTTACCACCGATTCAGGAGTTTTAACGGTTACAACATGGTAGCCGACCCGTGGATGCCTGCCTCTTTTTCCCCCAATGGTAATATGATATGCAGCAGGATCTGACTTGATGATGTGGAACGGGCAGGACTGGATACACATGCCACAATGGACACATTTACCGTCATCAAGCACGATTTGCCCGTTTCTAATGGTGATTGCTTTTTCCCTGCAGTATTGAACGCAGGTACCACATCCAGTACAGGTTCCGGGGATACGATATGGCCGTACAACACCTGTAATCCCAATCTCGTTCAGACGCTCACTAACACATGAATTTGGACATGAGGAGACGGCAATCCTGAATTTGACCGGCATTTCCTTTCCAAAAAATTTCTCATCAAGCGTCCTGGCGAGGGAAATAGAATCAATCATTGCATACCTGCACCGTTCAGTCCCAGGACATGCCGTAATATTAACGATTTCTGCTTTTTCTGCACCAATTGGCGTCCCATTTTCTTCAAGATCAGTAACGATAAGATCAAGACTTGCCGGGAGAACATGAATTAGTTCAATGGTTTGCCTGGTTGTGAGATGCACCTGGGTGTTAAACTTGCGTGCGATTTGGACTATTCCATCCATCTGGTCAACAGTGATCAGCCCGGCAGGTATTCGGAGCCTGATGGTGCAATATTCAGCTCCGAGTTCAGTGATAACGCCGCCTTTTTCATATATTGGGATCTTTCGCATACCAATATATCAACCGGACGGATTAATACCTATGAGTATGATAAGATCTGACACTTACTTTCCTCCATTGTTATCATAAACCAGTGTCCGGAGATCTGTCGTGCGGTTCATCATTAATTACCTGCAATTAATTATTAAAAAAGAGTGGTTACAATCTTTTTTTAACCCGAAAACTGCTCCTCTGGAGACACCATACCATACACGCATTGTTCCAGAAATTACCGGAAGAGCCTGCACCCACTGTTACCTCTGTCAGATGGTCTGTCCTGCACCAGGAGCCATTGAAGTTATAAAGACAGGAAAACCTGCGGTATGGAACCCGAAAATCTATCCTGGACACTGTATCAGGTGTGGCCTTTGTGTTGAGATCTGTCCGGAAATAGTCCTTGAATCAGGCAGAATTTTCAGGAAGATCACCAAATCAGAGACCTGGATGGATTTTACTTTTCATATCCAGGTAAACCCCGTTACCTGTCTTGGGTGTGGAAGCTGTGCTGTTGCATGCCCTGTTAACAGACAGACAGACCTGGTCCTTACTTCAAAAGGGACGATCACATCAGGGGACATTATTCTGGGTGTTGAAAACGGAATATCTCATGTTTTTCACGAAGAAAAATGCACGGGATGCAGAACTTGTGAAGAACATTGCCCGACTCAATCGATTCGTGTCAGCCGATCCCTGGTGATGAACCAGGGATATATCTACGAGGATGATGATTACGAGGAATAATGGATGAAGTCACCTAAAATTCCTGAAATTCTCATTTGGTAAGTAATCTGACATAGATAACTTCAAAAAATTTCCAAGTTACAAATAACTAATTATCATTGGATTGTCTATTACTTCGTATGATTCCGGATGGAAAAATGCGATACATGCTCGTGATGATGACTCTGCTTATCATTTCTGTGGGTATTTTCCAGGTTTCTGGAACAGATGCTGATGAATTAAAACTTTTGGAGATCACCACACATGAAGAGCTCAAAGAGTACCTTGAGAATGCCACTCAACAGGCACGATATGGGTATCCTGATGTAGTCAATTATGATATGGCTATGCCCATGATGGAAAGAGCAGAGACTTCAGCTCAGACACTCACGGCAACGAAAGCTGCAGCACCAGTACCAACCTCTGGATCGAGTGGAGGCATAAGTGCAACTGACTATTCGACAACCAATGTCCAGGTCCAGGGAGTTGACGAAGCAGATTTTGTAAAAAATGATGGGAAATACATCTATGTCGTAAGTGGTGATATCCTTACCATTGTTGATGCATTTCCTGCAAAGCAAGGAAAAATTATTACAGAAATACCGGTATCAGGTTCGGTATCAGAACTTTTCCTCTCCGGGAACCGACTGGTTGTATTTACTGATACCCAGGATGAACACTGGTATACTCCCAAAGGAACATCAGTTCCAGTGTCGGATTATACCAGGCAGACCCATGCAGTCATCTATGATATCAGTGACCGGTCACAACCCAAGGAATTCAGGGACATTTCAGCTCCGGGAACCTATGAAAATGCCCGAATGATAGGAGATTATGTATATTTTTTGACATCTGATTATCCTGATTATTATGATCCACGAATGCCGGTTATCTATGATGGTAACGAGGCAATTGAATCATCTTCGATCTGGTGCCCTCCTTTCCCCATGAACGAATACCAGATGCATACCTTAACCTCATTTCCAGTTGCTGGATCAGGAGAACCACAGGCTGAGTCTTTTCTGCTTGGATACTCGAATACCCTTTACGTTTCCCCTGAAAATGTCTACATAGCCTATGAAAAGCAGCAGCCATGGAGGGGATGGGATCTTCCTGAAGAAGATTCAATAGGTAGCTCTGAACCTGATCAGAAGTCAGTAATCCACCGGTTCGCCATTAAAAACGGGGATATTACCTACAAAGCAACCGGAACTGTGCCAGGTTATCTCCTCAACCAGTTCTCACTGGATGAAAACCGGGGAAACCTGCGGGTAGCTACAACGGTTTCTGACTGGAGCAGCAGTGAAAAGCAATACAGTAATGTGTACGTCCTTGATCCAGAACTTAAGACGATCGGCAGGCTTGAACATCTTGCTCCTGAAGAGAGGATATACTCAGCACGATTTATGGGAGACCTCCTGTACCTGGTGACCTTTAAACAGACCGACCCACTCTTTGTAATCGATCTTTCTAATCCATACCAGCCGGGAATTCTCGGAGAACTCAAGATTCCGGGATATTCAGATTATCTTCACCCCTATGACGAAACTCACCTGATTGGTATTGGCAAAGATACCATGGAGAATGAATGGGGAGGAATTATCCCGACGGGTGTAAAAATTGCTCTCTTTGACGTAAGTGATGTGAACAATCCGAAACTTGTCGAAAGTATTGTCATCGGGGAAAAAGGATCCGATTCAGCGGTACTTTCAGACCACCGGGCGTTCCTCCTTGACAAGGAACGAAATATTATGGCAATACCCATCAGGGAAGTTATCCATGTCCCAGTTGAAGGAAGTAAGTACGAAGGATCACATACCGAAGAGACCTGGCAGGGAACATATGTCTTTGGAATTGACCCGGAAAGCGGATTTATCGAAAAGGGAAAGATAAAGCAGGGAACCGGCTCGACCAACGATAACTGGTGGTATGGATCAACTGTTCTTCGGTCAATCTTTATGGACGACGTACTTTATACCATATCCCGTGACCGGATCGTGGGATCAGATATCATCGATCTTACAAACCGGCTGATGGATATCGGAATCAGGCATGATGACCGTCCGTTGAGATATTACTAACACTCTGTTTTTTTATCATTATTCCAACCGGTAAATGAGACCGTTCCTCTCCTGGATCTTTTTCAGGGATCATTTTCCGGAGCAAGTCATAGTGTCTGCTAAGACCTTCCCGGTACATGGTGACAGATAGAGCCTGAGCTTCATGGTTACTAAACCTGATAATCCGGTCTGCCTGGGCAATCAGGAGTTCCATACCTGACCCTGCTAATATTAGCGATGTATCTGATAGTAACTCCCTGCTATTCCGGACAAGAGTTGCAAGAGCATGTATTTCAGATGAACTCATGTAACAGGGAACCATGAGGTTTTGAGCAGAACGGTCTTCATCGATTATGATATACGGAGATTTTTTACGAAGTGCACCGGATATTCTCGATGCCATGGAAGCTGATCCACTCCCCTGGCCATATGCAGAAGAAGGACTACCTGACATTCCGGGAGGAAGGCTATCAAAGAATGGCGCGAGATTATCCCCTTTTAATTCAATGCTGGTCGCATCAGGCATAAGTCCCCCTTGAACTGTGACGACCAGCTCCCTTCCGTCACCGATTGCATGGTCATCTTCACCTGCCAATACTGCCTGGAGCAGGGTTGATTTTCCTTCAGCATTCGAACCGGTTATCGCAAATATTTCACCTTTGCGTATTCCAAGCCCGGTAATTGTTCGATTTGATCCCTTCAAGTAAATCTCAACCGGAGAGAGTTCTGTCGGGCAGTAAAAAGGTACATGTACTCCATCCTTTGGTCCGGCGATTCGGTACCAGCTCCGATGCCTGGTATATCTCCGTGCAGGCCTGGTTCCATCACCAATAAAACACACCAGCCCTATTTTGGCTAGTTGTTTCCTGAGAACCTGCTGATCATGGGTTGCTTCCCACTCTTTTTTTATCAGCCCTTCAGGAACATGATTGACGCAATTAACCATGCTCTCAATATATTCATACAGGATTGTGACTACCCTGCTGATATTACCGGGATTTACCGGAAGATTTGGTATTGCTCCACGAATTCCTAATTTAATACCTCCCGGAACAACAGTGTTCAGGTCATCAGCACGCCAGAGGTTACTGGCAATATTAGAGCGGGAAGATGTAATTGTACAAGGTTCAGTATTGACTGCATACCGGGACTGATTAGAGGTTGTTATGCCATGTAAAAGACCGATTTTTCTATCTTTCATGGATGTTTTTTTGCAATGTTCTATGATTGCATGCACTGCTCCAGCTGATGCAGAAACCGGAAGGGGAAAGGTATCCATAATTCCGGACTTGATTATGACCGGGAAATGAAACTGAAGATCCTGCTTGTCAGGAGAAGGAACAAGGTAGGTATCGGTACCAGGATTAATCTTTTCAGGAATACAAAAATCCGAGTGCTTCAATCCAGGTATAATATTCGATAGGTTTGACAGCCAGGTCTGCATAGGTAATTCGCTACCAAACATGTTCAACCTTCTAAAAGAAATGAACGATGGTTACCAGGGTGTCAGCACATGCTGATTTTGCAGAGCAAGCCTCCTTTATATTCAGTCAAATTGATAGGGTACGACGACTAATAACACATAATCCGGGATGAGGGAGAGTTCCGGTCAGAATATGAGTTGATGGCATGACAAAGGTGCTTTTAGTTGATGATAATCCGGCAGACCTTGATCACATGGACAAGATCCTATCCGGTGCCGGCTATTCTACCCTGACACAACCGGATGGAATTCACATCCTGGATTATATCGGTGAACATAAACCTGATGTTATCATGCTCGATCTTGTCATGCCAACATATAATGGGATTGAGATATTACGAGAAGTAAAACGGGAATATCCACACATTCCCGTAATTATGTGTTCCGGAGCAGGTCTTGAGCAGGTTGTTGCTCTGGCATTGAGGGTGGGTGCTGCAGGTTATGTTGTAAAGCCATATCAGAAAGATGAACTCATCGATAGTGTCAGGAAAGTGGAAACATAGGAAAATAACACCTGGTATTATCTATTTTAGAGATCTTAATGCAAATACGGGAATGTAAACACTCATAATTGCCAGAGAGAAGAAGAACTTTCATGGAGACAATTCATATCATCATACTTAATGACTGGTTCTGAATTCCTCATTAAAAAAGAATTGATTATTGTACTGATATTGTCTCTTCTGATATCATCTTGTTTTTTTGTCTATGCAGATAACACAAAAATTCATATGATCGACGTCGGGCATGGTGATGCTGTTTTAGTCCAGACTGATGACTCCAATATTCTCATCGATGCCGGATCTGATCGCAACACTACTGCCTGGTATTTAGGAAGTCAGAATATCACTGACGTTCACCAGTTCATCGTAACCGGCTACTCCTACGATAAAACAGGGGGTATTCTTGAGGTAATGAACCGGACCAGGGTTCATGAGTATCGTGACTATGGTTCCTATCCTTCCCTGGAATCATACCAAAAGGTCCATGGCAGGATTGTCAATGAGTCAATCCCATTTCAGCCCCTCATCCTGGGAGACAGAATTGTGGTAGCAGATACTGTTTTTATTGATGTTCTCCAGCCAAATAACACCGGCCGTTACTCAGATGAGGCAATAATGAAGATTACAACCGGAAATATTACCACCCTTTTGATGAACAGGGAACCTGCCCCTGACATCATACTTACTAAACCGGTTCAGATTCTTCGTGTTGCAGACCACGGTTCAAGAGAAGGATATGATCCTGGTTTTATAAGCACCCTGCAACCAGAAGTTGCAGTTATTAGTACAGGAAAATATGACGAGCCCCATCCGGCTACGGTTATGGGTCTGAAGGCCACGGGTGCCCAGGTATTCAGAACCGACATCAGAGGGACGGTGATCGTCTTAACAGACGGGGAAAGATATGATCTTACAACAAACCGTTCTTCACCCTATGGAGGTATCCTCTCACTGGTTAGTGTGATTGAAACAAGACCCCCCGGATAACCACTCCGGTTTACAAAAGACCCTGTGAAAAAAACCCTGCTTGAATTTTATAATGTGAAATACTCTGAAAAATTCTCCTTTTTAAAATAAAAAATGATATTTGCGGGAATTATGGAGGAACGTTTTCCTTTTTTATAAAAATGAAACAGACTCGTGAAGACGGCAGACAGACGTCTGACCCATAATGACCGTAATATTAAAAGACGATAATTTATCTTCCTTTAATGAAAAAACGAGTATTAATCCGATTTTATATCCCTGAAAATATATGAAAAACTGCTCCACACATATAAGGATTTTCTATATTTTCAAAATAATATTCCCTTCATGTCTGACATTTTAAGCTGAGAGGTCTATCCTCACATAACCGGGAAATGGTTCTTATAGATGTTCTGAATCAGGTTGAAATCTTAAAGAATAACCGGTATTTTAGGAAGACGGGAATAAAATTTATATCCTCCGAAGGGAAGAAGACAGAGTTTGATCGTATTAAAAATCATTTCATCATTCCCAAGGTATCTCCTGTATCATCAGTATCAGGTACAGCAGTCGGATCATTATTGCGCCATCTGCCAGGAGGGAGAGTAAGCTCAAACCTGGCTCCCTGTCCGGCTTTTCCAGTCTCTGTAATAATAATATCGGTTAAAGAAAGTATCTCCCTTGCCAGAAACAGACCAAGTCCGGTGTTTTTCCCTTGTCCTCTCTTAAAAATTAATTCTTTTTCCATACCCGGCACACCAACACCATCATCTCTCACGATAAGAAGGCATTCTGATTCACCAGGTTCAGCGGCAAACTCTATCGTACTAATCTCTCCACCATGGCGGAGTGCATTTTCAATCAGATTATAGACAACACGATCAAACAGGGGATCTGCAAAGATTTCCAGGTTATTAGTCTTGTCAATAATCATGACCTGCCCATAATTTAGACTTTTTTTAACCTCATTGATCTTTTGTGAAACATTATGCCACACCGGCTCATTTGTACCCATTTCTTCATACAATCGTGTAAAAAGAATCATTTCATGGATACTGTTGACTGCATCGCGAATTGTGGCAAAATAACGTGATGTCTGCCCATTATCAGGAACGTCTTCTTCAAGTAGATCAAGACCGGATGACACCACAGAAATCTTATTTACAATATCATGCCTGGTAATACTACTTAACAGCGACAATTTGTAATTGATAATACGCAATGATTTTTCTGCTGAAAGCCGATGGGTAAGCTCGTTGTCCAGTTCATCACTTTTTTGCTGTATGGAAATAATATCCTCTTTCAGGCTTGATACCATCTTCTGGATGCTTGATTCAATCCTCTGGAATTCAAAACCTTTTGTCTGGCGAATCCTGTGATTATAATCACCATTGGCAATAATTTCTATGTCTTCAACGATTTGGGAAACAGGCTGTACAATATACCGTGAAATTCCAATGGCAATAAATACCATAATTAGGATTACTCCGATTGCCAGGATGAGAACATTATAAAAGAGGATAGTTTCCTGCTCTTTTATACCTGTAGTGGAGTATGTTATTTCTACAATTTTATCAAATAAACCAGCCGATACTGAATTACTTGGAATTTGAGGGATATAGATATATTTTACAACGGTATGTGAATCCGGATCTTCAATGACAAGGTTTTCCTCTTCCCGGAATACTTGTTTCAGGTACTCCTCCCGACCTTCATATTCTTGGAATTCATACGGGTATGCATCAAATCCCTGAACAGATGTTCTGATATCTGAAGTTACTAGTGCAGTTCTGTCAAATATCCAGGCAGACAGCACATCATCCCGTGTCTTACTATACCATGTTGCCAGACGAGGATACTTGGATATTCCCTCTTTTTTAAAAAATTCATCCAGTTTGATGCCAATTTCCAAGATATACCGGTGATCAGGTGTCGGAATATAGGCATATTTTCGTTCTTCACCTAGTCGTGTTCCGGTAACAACAGCATCGAATTCAATAGAATCACCTTCGCGGATTTTTGTCAGTCTTTGATTAAAATTCGGATAAATACTAAAATCAAGGCCAATATCCGATTCGAATGTTGCATCTACAATTACTCCTGATGAATCGAAAATATAAAGATCAATTGGCATATCAAAAAAAATGCTAATGTCATCCCGGATTTTGTACAGATCCAAATCTTCAGTCAAACCCTGACTCTGATTATAATAATTCCTGAAACGGAGGAGTCCAAGCCGGAGTGGGGGATTATAGACATTGTCATAGAAAGAAAAACTCTGGTCAGCTAGTTGCACTGCATTGAGAAGTGACGCTTCTCCGTATCGTTGAGAAACAAGATATTCTGACTGAATCGAATGTTTTCCCTCGAAAAACAAGAAAGCACATATTATCCCGGTAAAAACCATCCCGATTATCAGGATAATAATCATGATATGATAGGATAAGGAATACTGACCAAAATGATATTCTTTCCTACCTATCCTGCTCATATCCGATCCACCCGGGTTGATTTATGTAACTATGTGAAACAATTATGTTAGGCACCAATCGGCATAAATTATTGCATCCAGGATTGAAACCCAATTACAAATTTATCCTGATATTAAAGAAAAACAATCAGGTTAAGATGATAATTGATAAAAATAGGAGAATCTTTTAAATCATTCACCGACCGGATGAGTAAACCGGTAGGTGAGAGAAATTACAGCCGGCATGATTAATATTGCACCAAGTAATGAAAAACCAACCGTGATAACAGTAGTAACTCCGAAATTAGCGATAATATTAAACTCGGACAACATCAAAGCAGCAAATCCGAATACTGTTGTCAGCCCTGAAACGGTGATTGCCGTTCCAATTTTTTGTACGCTTAACTGAATGGCTTCAAATAAATCCAGCCCCTTTGATAATTCCTCATCACATCGTTCCATGATGAGGATCGTATATTCAGATGCTACACCAATTGTCATGGAACCCAGGACAGCAGTCAAAGGAGTATAGTCAAGACCCAAAATATACATGATCGCACCATTCCACCCGATAATAGCGAGAATCGGAATGAGAGGAATAACTGAACTGATGCGCCTGTATACCAGGAGTAAAAAAGCAAAAATAAAAGAAAATCCCAGAATAGTCATCAATGATTTCGACCTTACAATATCATTCATCAGGGAACTAAACATCTCAAGTGATCCGGTAATCCTGACAATCAGACCAGGAGGTGACTGGTACCAATCCAGATCCTTTCGGATAACCATTATCAGGTCTCGTGCCTGCGATAACTCCATATCAGTAGTTGAGAATTCAAGGACTGCTTCGTTATTTCCATTCAGGTACCGTTTTTTATACTGATCAGGAATGGTTCTGACAATTTCTGCAATTTCATGGCTGTTTGCCGGGATGGTATTATTATTATATTCTTCAATGAGTGTTACAATACTTGAAACACCGGTGATTTTATCATTCTTTTGTACTACATAATCACCAAAACCTTTTATCCAATCCAGATTTGATGGTTCAAGGACATTACCTGCTGAAACGACGATAGGAATGGTGTTCGTTGAACCCATTGTCCGGGAAATTTTATTCATGTCAACGAGGGCAGGCATATCAGAAGGTACAAAGGTCTTTTGGTCAGCACTTATTGGCACTTCATTATCAAGATGAAAACCTATGGCAGCGATAAAAAAAACGAATAACATTATCGGAACCGGACGTTTTGCTATTCTTAATGCAATATTTCCAAGAAAATTATCATACCGTTCGATAAAAGAATTGCTTGATTGTTTTTTTTCAGGTTGACATTCATTAGGACATTGGTTTTCTTCTTTTTTGCTGAAAAAAAGACCCTTCTGCTTCTTTGGCGGGTACCCAACAAGCATGGCAAAGGTTGGGACGATAATAATGGCTGCGAGATAACAGGACATTACCCCAAAGGTACAGGTAACCCCAAAATCACCAACCATAGGAATAGGGCCAAAAACCATGGCAATAAAACCTGTTGATGTGGCTAGCATAGCAATAAGCACCGAAGGACAGGTTTTTGTTATGGCGGTGGTGACTGCCTGGGGGAGGGGTGCTTTTTTTATCTCTTCATCCAGCCTTGAATGAATCTGGATTGCATAATCAATGCCAATACCAATAAGAACAGGAAATGCCCCTATTACCACCATACTGATAGATGTTCCGGAAAGACCCATCACACCAAAAGTAAGAATAAGCCCAGATGCAACAACCATGACGGGGAGAAGTGCATATCTGACATGAGAAAACAGGGTGAGTATGGCCAGGACCATCAGACCCATTGCAGCCATAATAAGTGAGCCCATGGAAGAACTCATTTCATTGCCCATTTCAACATTAAAAGCCTGTTCTCCGGATATTGTAACAGAAACCCCGGGAGGAATCCGGGAAGATCTGACCAGTGATTCTATCACATAGAGAACCTGTTTCTGACGATCATCTGACAATCCGGGAGTCAGAGTGATAATACAGAGAGTCATCAGGTTTGAAGGCAGATTTCTTTGTATGACCTCCGGTGGAGCCCTGCTAATTATCTTTTTGATTTCTGCCGAGGATCTTGGAAGGTCTCCTCCATTTGCAGATTTCAGGAGAGTGACTATACCCGATGTTCCGTCAACATATTGCTGACGCCCGATATGATCCAAAAGACCGTCAATATAATGTAAGGTATCAACATTCGTGACATCATCCGATTCGATGATGAGCATTATTGCATTAGAACCATATGTGTCAATATAATGTGAAAGCAAAGCACCACGTGGAGTGTTCTTATCTAAATAGGCATCATTACCTGTTTCCATGGTAACAAGAGTCATGCCATATAATGCAGTAATAAAAACCAGGACGACAAAAATAGCAACAATATACGGTGACTGTGTTACTCGTTTAGCCAGCCACTCAAAAAAATGTATCATAGCACCATGCTCCGTGTATCATATTTAATCGAATTGATGGTTTTTTCATTCTTTTGACAAAAGAAAATCAAGAAAATGAAATGTTTATCTGGTGAAATTATTCATTCTCTTATTTAAGAATCATTAAAGTAGTTATAATAACATTTCTATCTGTTTTCCAGATATTTCATAAGCAGGAGATTTTTAGAACCGGATGGAGGGTTGATAAGTGATATAAGAGACGATTTCAACTCATGCATTCCATCCGGTATGAAAGGCCCGCCAGCAACCACCATACAAAGGCGGGTCACAAACCATCATTTACCACAATAGTTTAAATAAGTATCCACGAAACCCCGAATATCAGTTATTTTTTCGTTCCAAGAAGACACACAAGAAGATAGTTATTACTCATATGCGAGAAATTACCATATAATAAGTGATTCATATGATCAATACTCTCAGCCCTGTGGAGGAGGTTTCAATTATCACTCTTGTTGATAATTACACAGACCTCCTGCTTATTGAAAATACACCCACAATTCAGAGGCCTATTTTACCGTATGGTCAGACATTGTTTGCAGAACATGGACTGTCATTTTTCATCAGGGTATCTTCAGGAAATAAAACCCACACCATACTCATGGATGCCGGGGGATCAACGTCTGCATTACTTAAAAATACAGAAACATTAGGCGTAAACCTGGAAGAAATTGAAGAGATTGTAATTAGTCACGGACATTTTGATCATATCGGCGCTTTAACCCAGGTACTCAGACAGTCATCCTGCAGGATCCCGGTAAACCTTCATCCGGCTGCATTTAACAGCAGGCGTAAAAAACTACCTGATGAAACATATACCAATCTGCCGGTAATGAACCGTGATGAAATTACCCATGCAGGAGCAATACTCAGTCTTTCATCAGATCCATCACTCATATGCAGTCAACATGTTCTGTTAACAGGTGAAATTGAACGGACAACCTCCTATGAAAAAGGTTCACCAGTCCTTGAAGCAAAAGAAGGAGAACAATTTGTTGTGGATTCCTTCAGAGATGATCAATCGGTGATTATTAACCTGAAAGACCAGGGATTAGTTGTAATTTCCGGGTGTGCACATGCCGGAATAGTAAATTCTATCAGGTATGCTCAAAAAATTACGGGAGTTCCCAGGATTCACGCAATAATTGGAGGATTCCACCTTTCAGGCCCGTACTTTTCAAAAATTATTACCCCAACCATAACGGATCTGGAAAGTATAAATCCTGCATACATTATTCCGATGCATTGTACCGGATGGGAAGCACAAACTCTCTTTGCCAAAAAAATGCCGGACAAATTTATCCTTTCTACAGTTGGAACGAAATATGTGTTTACCGCACGGTGAAAAAGCCCAGACAAGAGCACCTACTTGAATCTTCCACAATGAAAATAATTAGATGGCAAAATTATCAACCTTGTTTTGATAAGATAATAAAGGAGGTAGCGGGGAAAGATCCAGATACTCCTTTTGATTATTCATCTTTCCTGAGACGGTGTTTGAAGAATGATTTCCTGTCAGAACAGGAAATACTGGGTGTTTCATCCGGTTTAATTGCCTTTCTTGAATTTCTTTTTTATAAGGCAAAAGGGCCGTATTCTCCTGAATTTGAAAGAACAGCCGAAATTATTCAGGATTTATTCCAGAGTGAACCAGACCTCCAGAATCTCATAAACCTGAATGCAGCTGACACATTGGCAAACATGGTTCTGAATAAGCGGGGCAGATTAAAATTTTTGATATCCGACCGACTGGAATTAGAAATAATCCTGTCCTGGTGGAAAAAATTCGGACTTGCAGAAATAAGTCCTGCTGAAGTATTCGAGGCGGTTGTTGCAAAGCCTACTATAAGAGACAGGTTAAGTGGGAATGATCCCCTGCTTATCATGCGTCTGCTGGATGTTTTTCCCGACTATTGTGACACTATAAATCCACTGAAGATAAAAAGGGAAGACCTGATTGAGAGAAGCGGAAGTATAACACGTCCTCCTTCTGAACGCAGGTATCACCAGTTACTAACCGGATGCCTGAAAAATGGGAATAATATCTGGACGCTGATAAGACAGGAGGAAAAGAGAATTCTTCCGATGCAGGTGAAACGAAATCGCTTTCTTTCCTACCTGGTTAAAAATCTCCATGGGAACAGATGTCAGATCTGTAAATTAACTGGAGAAGTAAAAGACGGACCTATTGAGGTCCATCATATTCAGCCATTATCCTTGGAGGGAAAAGATACTGCAGATAACATGCTGGTCACCTGCTTTTTTCATCATCAAATGATTCATGATGGCAATATTGTTGTTCAGATCAATTCAGGGAAGGTAGTAATCAGATACAATACTAAAGAAACTTCCATTCCTCTGAATAATGAAGAATCTTACCCGCAAATTATACAATAAACTCAGATAGACAGATAATGAGTATTGTCATGACCTTCAAGACTGGTACCCTCATCTTCCTAGTGAAAAAAACCAATTCGCTTGTAACGGGTTCTGGATTATCAGGACGGGAGATGTTGATCCACACAAGAGTATTACCACCTGGTGAGTGATTTCCGGTTTAATATTTCGGGCATGATTGAAAAGAATTGTCGAAAAGTAATTACAAAGATACTGCTGAATGGGAAAGGAATATTCCTGGTTTATAAGTGGTTCAGTAACGATGGCAGGGAGACAAATTTCTCTGAAATCGAATCGAAACACAGAGATATCGGGTAACATATACTAAAATGTCAGATGTTTGCACCGGTATTAAGCAATTGATATAGGTCCGGGATGAATAATTTTTTTAGAAGCGAAGAATTTCATCATAGTTACACAAGGTGAGATGGTGCAGTAAACCAGGGATCATTGAATATGGCACTCTATAGGGAAGTTCCATATATTCTGGTAGTCAACCATATTTTATGAAGAATGTTGAGATGAAGGTTGAAGGAAGTACTCTTACCATCACGGTGGATATATCAAAAGACTATGGTGAATCTAAATCAGGCAAATCAATAACCATTGCATCAACAGAAGGCAATATTTCCATTCCTGAACATGAAGATATTAAGATTGGTCTGAATATTTACCGAAAAAAGTAATTTTTTTCCCTTTTTGACTCTAAAAATCCTTTTCACTCCCCTGATGAAGCATTATTCTTTTAGTTGTTGAGAGAATTGTATTATTGCAACGTCAACTGTTGACACAGCAACATTTTATTCTATGAAACAATTATATATACGGGTGCTCTCTTCACATATTCCAGATTATCTGCCTCCAGGTCCTCTAATATCTATAATTAACAGGGCCAGGGTGATTTTCCTAAACGAGAAATTAAAACCATTTAACTTATCTGCTGCTCAATATCCCATTTTTATCTACCTCCTGAACCATCCGGATATCATCCAGGAGTCTATGGCAAGATTTTTTCATCTGGACAAAGGTGCCATAGCAAGAACACTGAAAAAAATGGAAGATTCAGGATATATTTCACGTATCGTGGATCCTGACAATCGTCGTGCCTTTAGAATATCACTAACTGAAAAAGCATATAAGATTGCCCCGGATATTTCTGCAATCGAAGAACAATGGGAGGTAAGGATTACCAGAGGACTTTCTCCGGATGAACAAGCACGTTATCTTTCTTTTCTCCACAACGCGGCTGATAACAGCATAATAGCGATAAAAAATCTCGAGTGTGAATCATGCAATCCGATACAACAAAATCTCCAGGCAAAGAAGAACCAGTAAAACAAGATACCATCGGGGTATCATTACTTCTTGGAGAACCGGAAAAAGCAATAAGAAAACTTTCCGGTCCAATGATTATCGCAATGATGTTGTACTCAACATACAACATCGTAAATGCTATCTGGGTTGCCGGTCTTGGTTCAGATGCACTTGCAGCTGTCGGGTTCATTTCTCCTCTCTTTCTGGTAATCATTGGTCTTGGAAATGGTCTTGGTGCCGGAACAACATCAGCGATTGCCAGAAAAATCGGAGCTCATGACCACGAAGGAGCAAATAATACTGCAATTCATGCAATCATTCTAACGGTCATAATATCAGTAATTGCAACAATTCCCCTTTTTTTATGGACGAAGGAGATTGCTTTTCTCTTTGGTGCTGGTGAAACGGCTACACTTGCTGCCGAATATGGAAGAGTGGTTTTTGCTGGAACCATTCTCCTGCTCCTGACAAATGTAGGATCTGCTATTCTCCGTGCTGAAGGAGACACAAAACGGACGATGTACATCATGGCCGCATCAGCGGTGATGAACATGATACTTGACCCGCTCCTTATTTACAATGCAGGAATGGGGATATCCGGTGCTGCATGGGGAATGATAATATCACAGATTTTTGTTACAATCGTCCTATTATACTGGTTTTTTGGTAAAAGGGACACCTATGTAACATTATCCAGGGCTTCTTTTGTTTACAAGCAAAAAACCATGCATGATATCCTAGGAGTTGGAATACCGGCTAGTTTTGAATTTTTCCTCATGTCACTTCTTGCCATTATTATTAATGGGTTACTGGTTAGTGTAGCAGGGACTGATGCCGTTGCCATATATGCAGCAGGATGGAGGGTTGTCATGTTTGCAATCATTCCCCTTGCGGCTATAGGAACATCAGTTGTGTCTGTCACCGGAGCATCCTTTGGTGGAAGAAAATTCAAAAAACTTCCGGTCATTCTAAATTATTCGGTAAAAACAGGAGCTTTCGTAGCAATAATTACCAGCCTTATTACCTGGTTATTTGCCATGCCCATCGCCTCGATTTTTTCATATTCACCTGAAAGTGCACATCTTGCACCTTCTATTGCAGCTTTTCTATCGACGATGTGTTTCTTTTACCCCTTTGTGTCTCCAGGTATCATGTCTTCCTCATTATTCCAGGGTGTTGGAAAGGGAATAACTTCTCTTTTCCTGACCTTTAGTAGAAATTTACTTTTTATTGCTGTATTTGCTTATATAATCGGGATTGTTTTAGGGTATGGTGAACATGGTATCTGGTGGGGAATTGTTGCAGGAGATATCCTGGGAGGAGCACTTGGATATGTCTGGGCCAGGTTGTATCTCTCAAGACTCCTGAAATACCACTAAATTTGTTCTAGTAGTTAATTCTTGAAAAATGAGAAATAAAGGCACGCCTCGTATTATTTGAACTGAATCAAAGAATTTACTAAAGCTATAAAAAATGATCACCCCTTCTTTTCCACTGGAGATGCGCTTCCTCCCTTATAGTATTGACATCAATGCCTAGTCATAACAGAATACCATATCATAATTAAAATAACAAATAAATAGAGAGTTTTTATCATGCAATTTTCCCTTAGCACGGATATCAGATCTTACCATTCATCAGTCCTTTTTCAGGGAAATTTATATTCATATTCAACAATTTTTTCAAAAAAAGTATCGAAGATTCTTGTTCACATTCAATGTGAAGAAAAAATATCAGTTCATGCACCGGTAGGAACGCAAAAAGAAGCGATAGAAGAAAAAATACTGGCTTATCTCAAGATACTTCTCACAAAAAAAGAGGATATCCGGCCCAATTCTCCTGATAATGTAAAGAGAGGAATTATCCATGTCAGGGGATATGATATACCTTACACCACAGTGATAAACCGGCGGAGAAAGGAACCCACCATATGTAGCGATAAAGGCACATTCAGGGTCGAAATTCCCGGCCCTATCTCACCAGAAAAACTGAAAAAATTTCTGTTAACTGAACAAGACTGGATATATAAACAATATTTTCTATCACTTCCTGAATGTCCCCTGGAACTTGAGCATCAGAGAATCTGTATCCATGGGATAGAAGTGCCTTATATTATCAGGAGAAATCCCCGAATAAAACGAACAACCCTGAAGATCCATGGAGATGGAACTGTTGAGGTATCAGCCCCCTTTGATGCTGAAACTGAACGAGTTGCCGGATTTGTCAATAAACAGGGTTCCTGGATCGCACACAGGATTGGGCTTGAAATAACAAACGAAATCTCTCAATTAGAAAAAATTCATTCACATTCAAAGAATAGTGTAGAAATTGACTCTGGTCAGGTGAACTATAAAGATTCCACCATTCCATACAGAATAACGTATAACCGACGTGCCAAACGGTTGATCATTAAGATTAACCGCCAGAGAGAAGTGTTGGTTGTATGCCCAATACATGCAAAGAAATCCGATATAACTACATTCGTAAACCAGAAAACGGAGTGGATATATGAACATACAATACAGAGTACCCGCCCACTCCCTCCAAAAAGAGAATATTGCAATGGTGAAGTATGGCCATTTATGGGGGAAGAAATTACTATCAGGATTAACAGAGGAGACAATCCTGATATGTTCCGGCAGGGAAAGGAACTGATAATCACGGTTCCAAAAGAATGTACAGAATTTAATGAAAAGGAGCTGATAAAACAGGTATTATCATCGTTTTTTGCCGAATCTCTCTACAAATACTCGCTCCCTGTCTTTGAAACTTTTGCATCAAAACTTGGTGTTGTTGTTCCTCAAATAAAAATACGCAACCAGAATACAAAGTGGGGAGCCTGTTCAACGAGGAGTATAACCTTAAACCTTCGTTTGTGTATGGCACCGACGCATATAGTCGACTATGTAGTTGCCCATGAAATATCCCATAAGAAAAACCCTGATCACTCCCCACAGTTCTGGAAAACAGTGGAACAGTTATTACCAAATTACCGGGATATCAGGGATGAACTGAAAAAAGAGAGTTATAAATGGGTCATTTAAAAATACACATTACATACCCTACAAGATAGTCAGCCTGTTTCCCTGACCGTTCCACGAATATAAGAAGTGACAATCCCTACAAATCCAATACAAACAAAAATCGTTAATATAACACTGGTGCTGAACTCGAGTTTCTGGAATACTTCAGGAGTGATTTTAACAGTTCCGATACATATGGAAAAAACCATCATTGCAATGGCAAGACTGATGATCTGACCTACATATCGCATGGTAGCAACCATCCCTGCCGCCATTCCAAGATCTTTCACATGGACAGAACTCATTATCGCATTGGTATTCGGAGAAGAAAATAACCCATATCCAAGTCCCAGTGTTGCAAGACTGACAATTACAAAGATAACCGGAGAATCAGGAAGCACAAGAAGGAGAAAAATGAGACCGATTGTGGTAATGCCCATTCCGATAGTTGCAATAATTGCAGGTTCAATTGAGTCAGACAGTCGGCCAGAAAGGGGAGAGACGATCATCTGGATGAGTGGTTGTGCAAGGAGAATCATACCGGTAGTAGCAGGATCCAGTCCCCGGTTATACTGCAGACTAAGGCTAACGAGAAACCCTACGGCAAATACTACTGCGTAATTGATCATTGCCGCTATATTTGAACAGAGAAAGGTTCTGTTTGTCCTGAAGGTAGTCAGATTAATCAAGGGTTTTTCCTGTTTCTGTTCCCACCAGCTAAAGAAATAGTATACACAGGCCCCCATAGCAATCCAGGTAAACCCTTTCAGGTCAGGAAGCAGGGTAAGACCATACATTATCCCGGTTACCATGCATCCATACAACACTGCTCCGACGGAATCAAAATGAGCATTACCCTCATCTATCCATTCCTCCCGAAGGTACATGAAA
>Ga0123334_1000303_pt1 | contig 65773 bp, 53 predicted proteins | sample BiotimSIPDNA_FD_89706 | JGI IMG/M metagenome (GOLD analysis project Ga0123334, IMG submission 89706) | Anaerobic biogas reactor microbial communites from Washington, USA - Biogas_R1 time_0 SIP DNA | ecosystem: Engineered > Bioreactor > Anaerobic > Unclassified | place: Washington, USA...
GGAATTTCTGAATATGGCCCTCCCGCGTTCATCACTTTCCCGCGTCTGTCGCGCCATTGCCGACTTCGTCAGCGTGGGGCTCGACGCCAGCGCCAATTCGATCCAGGTCATGATCGGCTCTCCAGCCAGCGCCGCGCCGGCCGTAACCGACACGACCCACCGGGTGAACCTCTTCTTCTACCGGATCGAACCGGCGGGTTTCTTTACTGGCGACACTCCCGGCGATCCCTGGTGGGTGCGGCTCCACTGCCTCATCACCGGTTTCGGCATCGAGGAGGAACAGGTGAGCGCCGGAGAGAACGACCTGCGCCTCCTCGGCGAGGTGATGCGGCTCCTCCACGAGACGCCGGTGCTGTCCGCGCTCACGGTGGACGACGAGACGTTCCGGCTCCAGATGGTCTTTTTCCCCCTGGGCGCCGATGACCTGAATCACATCTGGTCGACCCAGGGTGACGTGAGCTACCGACCCTCCATTGCCTACGAAATGGCCCTGGCTCCGGTGCTCCCCCGGGAGCCTCGTCCCGAAAGCCCTCTGGTGGGGCGGATCGGTTCCGAAGTCCGCGCCGTTTCCGCAGCCCGCACCGCACCCTTTTCCGGGGCGGCCGCCGCGCCGCCGGTTCTCCGGTCGACGGTGGACACCTCGCGGCCGGACTGGGCACCCGCCATCTGTTTCGTGGCAGAGGGGGTGTGTGCCAGCAGTCTTCTCTTCGCCCTGGGGAGTCAGGAACTGACCGATTTCGTTCCCGCCGTCTGGGTGGCCGGGGAGCCGGGAGCCGCCGTCACCCTTGCCTGGCAGCGATGGACGAGCACAGGAGGCTGGCAGGATGTGGCGGACAGGATGGACACTTCGGCGACGGACCTGACCCTCGATCCCGAAATGGGCTCTGACGCACAGACCGTTGAAGTCGCCCTTCCCGTGGATCTTGTCTCCGGCGGAGGCCAGGCGGTCCTCTATGCCGAGCGGAGCTGGGTGCGGGGGGCGGACGGAGTGACGCTGAAGGTGCGGAGCAATCCCCTCCTGGTCACCGTCTACGGAGGGCCGTGATGGAATCCACCGTGCGGACCAGGGGAGAGGCGTGCTTCGCATCCGAATGGGAGAGGATAAGCCTGCTGGCCCACATCCTGGCTGAGTCCCGTCAGGGGCGATCGGCGTCCCAGGGTGAGCTGGATCGACTTCGGACGTTGCAGCAGCAGGTGGAGGCCTTTCGCCGGGAGGAGGGGAGATGGGACGCGGTGACGCCCTCGGGACTCTCTTCTCTGGAGTTCGACGTCCTCGCCTGTGCGGTGGCACCCGAGGCGGAACCGCGGCTTGGGTGGCTCTTTCAGGCGCTGCAGCCCGGAGCGCCGACTCCTTACCCGACGCCGGCCCTCCTCCAGGAGATCCTGGCCGTGGCACCCGAGGAAACGGCGCTTCTCTACGGCGCCCTTTCCGAGGCATCCCCCCTGCGCATCAATGGCCTCATTGAAGTGGAGGGGGGAGACCCCTTCCAGCCGCTCCGTCCGGCAGCGGGTGTGACAGCCCGGCTTCTGGGTCGTCCTGCCGTCACCGGGGATCTGCCGGGGGCGGTCCTGGTGAAAACTCCGGCCCGGTGGGAAGATCTTGTGCTGCCGCAGGACCGGGTTGCCATGCTCCGGGAGTTTCTCCTCTGGATCACCCACAAGGCCATCGTGGTCGGAGAATGGGGAGGCAGCGATTGCGGCGGTCCCGTTGGGCTCTTCTCCGGCCCGTCGGGGACGGGAAAGACCTTTGCGGCCGCGGTCCTCGCCGCCAGACTGGGTTGGCCCCTCTACCGGGTCGATCTTGGGCGGCTGGTGAGCAAGTACATCGGTGAAACGGAAAAGAACCTGAACCGCCTTTTTGATGCAGCCCACGGCCAGCCGATGATCCTGCAGTTCGACGAAGCAGACAGCCTCTTCAGCAAGCGGGGAGAGGTGAGGGAGGCCCGGGATCGCTACGCCAACATGGAGGTGAGCCACCTGCTGGCCCGCATCGAGTCCCACTCGGGGCCGGTGATTCTCACCACCAATCTCCGCAAGCACCTGGATCCGGCCTTTGCCCGCCGCTTCCAGGTGGTGGTGGATTTTCCCCGCCCCGACGCCGAGGCCCGGACACGGCTCTGGCAGCGGCTCCTGCCGCCCAGGATGCCGAGGGAGCCAGGGGTGAACCCCGCCTTTCTCGGTGCCGCCGTTAACCTGACCGGCGGGAGCATCCGCAATGCCGCCCTCCACGCGGCCTACCTGGCCGCCGGTGCGGGGAGGCCCCTGAGCCTCGGCCACGTGGCCCTGGCGATCTGGCGGGAGCTGGGCAAGGACGGCCGGGAACTTTCCCCCACGGACCTGGGACCCATGGCACCCTTCCTCCCCGGGGAGGCGCCATGCTGACCATCGAACGCCTGCGCCTGCAGTTGCCCCACGCCTTCCGGGACCGGGCCGGGGAGATCGCCCGCCTGGTGGCGGAGGAACTGGCAGCGGTCCCGATGACGGCCGACCTGCAGCTGGACCGGCTGACGGTGCCGCCGGTGGAGGTTTCTTCCCTGGCCACCGACCGGGATGTGGCCAGGGCTGTAGCGACATCGGTTTATACCGGAATACGGAACGAAACGAGGTAAGAGATGCTCAACACCGTCAAGGGAATGCTGATCGAATACGCCCTCTCGATTCCGCCGCTGGTGCTGGTCTTCGACTTCAACCCCCAGTCCCTCACCCGCACCCGCACGCTCACCCTGCGGACCGGAAGCGCCCCCGGCACCCGGGGGGGATACGACTTTGCGCTTCCCACGGAGACGGCGCGGGTGGCCCAGGGGGTCACCGTGCAGCCGGAAAGCTTTTCTCTGGATATCCTCCTGGACGCCACCGACCGGATGAGCGACCCGAATCACCCCGATTATTCCATTGCCTGCCAATTCGGCATCGAGCCGGAGCTGGATACGCTGCGCACCATGGTGGAGCCCAAGGCCCAGGGGCCCGGCGGTTTCCAGACCCTGGCGAGCCTCGATCTCGGCGGCCAGCGGGCCTTCCAGCGGAGCGAATCCGCATCGGTGCTGCTGCTGGTATGGGGAACCCATATCCTGCCCGTGTTTCTCACCAGCATCCGCATAACCGAAGAGGCCCATCTCCCCTCCCTGGTTCCCTATCGGGCCCGGGCCAATCTCACCATGCAGGTCATCGAAGGGAACAACCCCTTCTACCAGGTCGAGAAGGTGAGGCAGGTGATTGGGGCGGCACTTAACTCGGGACGCACCGTGATCGGAGGGATTTTCTGACATGTTCCAGAAGGGGAGCCGCTACGAGAAAAGCCAGACCTTCAAGCCGTCCTCCAACGGGGTTACGGTTTTCGCGGGAATCCGCCCCCGGACCATCGGGTCCGCCACCGGCGTCGTGGAGCATGTGGTGAAAGCCGGCGACCGGTTGGACCTCCTGGCGCGCCACTATTACAACGACGATCGCCTCTGGTGGCGGATTGTCGACGCCAATCCGGACTTCTTTTATGGCGGCGACATGATGCTGGAGGAGATGGAAGGACGGGTGATCCTGATCCCGAAGGCGAAGGAGTAGGGCATGATCCTGGATCTCTTTACGTCAAAACGCCGCGAGCCGGCCGAGTGCATCATCCGTGTGGGGAGCGCGGGTCTTGAGATTCCCGACCTTTATCCCTTTCTTACGGAGGTGACGGTGGATGCCGGCCGGGCCGAGCCGGCGGTGGCGGTGATCACCTTCGAAAGCCGCCGCGACGAAGAGGGGAAGTGGCTCGTCCAGGACGACGGTCGTCTTGCCCCCTGGGAGCCCATCGTTATCGAAGTGGCTTTCGGCAGCGACACCGAGGAAATCATGCGGGGGTATATCCGGGAGGTTCGGGCCGACTATCCGGAAGACGCCGGAAGTGCGCGGGTGACGGTGGAATGCAGGGATGACTCCCTGGCCCTGGACCGGGAGCATGTCCGGACGGTCTGGGGTGGTGACGCCCCTACGACCGACCAGGTGATCGTTTCCGCGATTCTCGGAACGTACGGTCTCTCTCCGGACCCGGCCAGCGAAGGCGGCCAGACGGGCCTCGTCATCAACCAGGACGGGACGGACATCGAATTTCTCCGGAGGCGGGCCGAGGCCAACGGCTACGACCTCATCTTCCGGGAAGGGATGGCCTATTTCGGCCCCATGCGCCTCGACGCGGAACCCCAGGCGACCATCATGGTGTACGCCGGCAAGGATACCAGTGCCTATAGCTTTTCGGTCCGCGACGACGGACATCAGGCTGACCGCGTTTCCTTCGACCGGGCCGAGACTGCCGGGAGCGGAACCGTCTCCGAGACGGTGGAACCGAATCTGCCGCTTCTTGGGAACGAAGCGGCCACAGGGGCCGGCAGCGGTCTCCCGGACTTCGCCTGGCGCATGAGCCGCCAGGGGGAGATGAGTGAAGACGAATGGCGGGCCCGGGCCCAGCGCCGGGCGAACGACCTCTCCCTCCGGGTGAAGGGGGAGGGGGAACTGGACGGTTCTCTCTACGGCCATGTGCTGCGGGTGGGGGAGCCCGTCGGGGTGGACGGTGTGGGGGAACGGTACGGCGGCATCTGGTTCGTGGATACCGTCAGGCACCGCTTCAGCACCGAAGGCTACCGTCAGAGCTTCAACCTGCTGCGCAATGCCTATGGCGACAACCTGGGCAGCGGCGCCGGTGGTCTGCTGGACGGCGTTCTGGGGGGATAGATGGAAGACCTGCTTCTTGAGCTGGCTCGGCAGTACCGGAACCGCTACTACGGCAAGTACCGGGGGTTTGTGACGGACAACGACGACCCGGAGAAAAGGGGGCGGATTCGCCTTCTGGTGCCGTCGGTTCTCGGCGAGACCCCGACCGGCTGGGCCCTTCCAAGCCTGCCCTTCGGCGGCCTTGCCGACCAGGGGCTCTTCGTGGTTCCCGAGGTGGATGCCCAGGTCTGGGTGGAGTTCGAGGCGGGGAACGTGGACCTGCCCATCTGGACCGGTACCTTCTGGCAGGCGGGCGGCGACCCGCCGGCGGAGGCGGACAAGTCACCCCCGACGACCCGGTTGCTGAAGACCCCGTCGGGACATGTCCTCCAGTTTGACGACGAATCGGGGAAGGAGAAGTTCCGCCTTGCCCACCCGGCCGGGACCGAGATGACCGTGGATGAAAAAGGGACGGTCATTGTGGCCGACGCCAAGGGGAACACCCTGACCCTTGACGCCGACGCCGGCCAGGTGATCGTGGAGGACGCCAACGGCAATTCCATCACCCTGTCATCCAGCGGCGTCGCCATCGAAGACGCCAACGGCAACAAGGTGGAGATGGCCGCTTCGGGAATTACCGTCAAGGGTCAGCAGGTGGTCGTGGAGGGGCAGATGGTGATGCTGGCGGGACAGGGAGGAGAGCCGATCATCAAGGGACAGAGCTTCCTCACCCTTTTCGCCACTCACGTCCATCCGAGTGCCATGGGTCCCACGGGCCCGCCGATTCCCCAGGGAGAGATGAGTACGCTGTCCATGAAGGTAAAAACAAGTTAGGAGCATCTCTGATGAACCGAATGGCCGATCCCCCCTATATGTCCTTTCCGCTTCGCATCGGAGACCACGGAGCCGTCGTGGCAGACCGCCGGTCCCATGTGCGGCAGCAGATCGAGCAGGTTCTCTTCACAAACCCGAACGAGCGGATCTTCCGCCCGGAATTCGGGGCCGGGCTTAAGCAACTCGTCTTCGAGCCCAACGCCTCGGTCCTCTGGGAGATCACCCGCAAACGGATCTCCTCGTCCCTTGGCGAAGCCCTCCGGGGAGAGGTCGACCCCAAGAGCCTGGAGGTGGTGGTGAGGGGGGAAGGGGAGAAACTCCTGATTACCGTGTCCTACACCCTGGCCGCCATCGGCCACGGGGAGCGGCACGAATTCCTGGTGTGAGGCCATGGCCGAGAATCCGAAGAGCATACTGACCTTTGAAGGCTACTGCCCCGACTGCGCCGAGCGGCGGGTAGAGTTTCCCCAGCCCCTTCCCGGCCCGGGGGACGACTTTGACTGGCTCGCGCGGGACTACGACAGCTTCCGCCGCCTCATGCTCGAAGAACTGGCGGGACGCTTCCCGGAGAGAACGCGCTGGACCGCGGGAGATCTGGAAGTGGTCCTCGTGGAGGTTCTGGCTGCGGTCCTTGACCAGCTTTCGGACATGGCCGACCGGGTGGCGACGGAGGCGTATCTGGAGACGGCGAGGCGCCCCGAATCGGTGCGGAGGCTCCTCTCACTCATCGGCTACGATGCGGCCACGGCCGCCGGCCTGGAGGACGATCCCCCCGCGACTCCGGGTGGCAAGACCCGCTGTGAAAAGCTCGATGAGCTCTGGCGCCGAAATTCTCATCTTATGGACCCGGCCCGCCTCGAAGGGCCTCGATCTATCCACACCCAGCGGCGGATGGTGACCGTGGCCGATTATGCCGACCGGCTTGCCGATCACCCCCTCGTTCTGCGGGCCAGCGCCTGGAGCGCCTGGACCGGATCGTGGCCCACGGTCCGCATTGCCACGGTCCTCTGGAGCGACCATCTCCTCGACGAAGAGGGACTCTCCTATCCAGACGACCTGCGGGGACGGGTTGAAGCGTTTCACCAGGAGCGCCGGATCTGGCAGCCGGCCTGGGGAAGCGATCCCCCCACCATCCGGACCATCCTCCATCCCTATCTGGAGGCATGGCGCATGGCGGGCCAGGAGGTGGTGCTGGAGGATGCGGTGCCGGTGGCGATCAAGATGTTCATCTCCATCCGGGTGCGGGAGAACTACTTCCAGTCCGAAGTCCGCAACGCCGTCCGCCAGGCCCTCGGCACCGGTCCGGGAGGATTCTTTGAACCGGGGCGCCTCGGCTTCGGGCAAGATCTCTTCGCCAGCGACGTCTTCCAGACCCTCATGTCCCTGGACGGGGTCGAAAACGTCTGCCTCAACCGCTTCAAGCGGCTCGGCGATCAGTACCCGGACCAGACCGACACGGGACGCATTCCCCTCGAAGGGCTCGAAATCGCCGTCTGCGTCAACGATCCGGGCCGACCTGAGATGGGCTACATCAACCTTACACTGACCGGAGGGCGCCGAGGATGAGTAACGGAACCGACCTCACCCGATGGAACCGCGCCGGCCTGAACCGCTTCAGGTACGTGGACGGCAATGCCGTCACCTTCCTGGAGCTGCTTCGGGCTGAGCTTGCAAGCCGCTTTCCCGACTGGCAGGAGGTTAAAGACCTCCCTTCCACGGAAACGGAAGTCGAGCGCCAGGAGCGGATGCTGGAGCAGTATCATTCTCCGCGCCGGGACTGGGCCTGGGAAATCGTCCGGGTTCTGGCCCGCGCCTCTCATGTCCTGACCGAGCACCTGGACGCTTACGCCAACGAGGGGTTTCTGGGCACCGCTACCCAGTGGGACACGGTGCGGCGGCTGGTGGAGATGATCGACTACCACCCGGCCCCGCCGGCCTCGGCCTCCACCCGGCTCGTTATCGACGCAAAGGAGGCGGGAACCCTTCCGGCGGGCTTCGCCGCGAAGCATACCCCTGCCGACGGGAGTGCCCCGGTGGTCTTCGAGACCCTGGAGGAACTGAAGGTGGACCCGCTGCTCAACAGTCTCCGTCCCGCTGAATACAACCGGAACCCGGAGCGTCTCGAGGGCGAACTCCTCCTGCTGGAAGGGGAGGTGGAGGACCTCAAAACGGGTGAACCCCTGGTCCTAGAGGACACGGAGAGTAAAATTCTCCGGGCCTACCTTATCGTGGGGACCCGGCTTGTCGAAGGAAATACCGAGGTGCGTGTTTCTCCCCGGCTCTCCCACCGGCTCCGGAAGGGGTACACCCTCATCCACGCCAGGCCGGCCGAGAGGCTTGCCCCCATCGGCCCCGCCGCCAAGGGGGTCGAGTTGGAGCGAGTTCTGCGCCTCACCGAAGAACCTGAGGGGCTCCTCCCCGGAATGGTCATCTATCTCGGCGATGGGGCCGAAGACCTCTACCGCCGGGTTTTTTCCGTGCGAGGGAAGCGGCTCGTCCTTGACACCGATGTGGGCCCCCTGCGCCTCGACACGGCCCGGATCGGCTATCCGGTCACCCTGTCGGTGATCGCCCAGGAGGAGCGTCCCGTGGACAACCCGGACGCCGTCATCTACGCCCTCCGGGTGGCCGGGGACTGGTCGCGGCTCGCCGACCGGCGGGTCGCCCAGGAGACCGTCGCCGTCATCAACAAGAAGAAGCACAAGCATCTCCCCTACTATTCGGTAACGGCGGCCCGCTACCACCTGGTCGACAGCGAGGATCCCCGCGGGGGATATACCATCCTGACCCTTTCGTGGAACAAGAGCGACCATTCCTTCCCCCTGAACAACCCCCAGACACTCCTGGCGCCTCCGGCGGGGGCCGGGCCATGGAGAACCGACACCTACCTGGAGAAGAAGGATGGGCACCTCCCGGCCTCCGTCATTACGGGGAAGCCGAAAAAGACCACGGCCGGCGACCTGGCAGTGGTCGTCATGGGGCGCCAGACCGCCTGGGCGCGGCTCGCCTCGGTGAGTGTCGACCTGGAGCGGGAGGAGGCGACACTCACGGCGGAAGGGACATGGAAAGACCGGGGAGGCGGGGATTTCTTCCTCGCGGAGACGAGGGTTTACGCCCACTTCAAAGACGAGCTCCGCATCGTTTCCTGGCGGGAGAACACTCAGCCCCTCTCTGGAGCCCGCATCCCCCTTTCAGAGGTGCCAATGGCCCTGGAGAAGGGGCGTGTCCTTATGGTGGAGCGAACCGACAGCCCTGCATCCGCTTTCTTTACGAAGGTGACGAAGATGGAGGGGAAAACCCTGGTTCTGGCACAGGACCTGTCTGCCGGTTTTTCCCGGGGAAACACCATCGTCTCGGGAAACGTGGTCCTGTCAGGCCACGGGGAGAGCAAAGGGGAAAAGGTCCTGGGCAGCGGCGACGCCACTCGATCGAGCCAATCCTTCGTCCTCGCCGAGGCAGGGGTATCCTTCGTGGCCGATTCAACGCAGCCTGCCGGGGTGAGGGCCGCCATCAGCCTTTCCGTGGCCGGGCGGGTCTGGGAGCAGGTTGGGAACTTTGCCTCTTCAGGACCCAGCGACCACCATTACACGGTCCGCATGACGGAAGCGGGGCATCTCCTGTTCGCTTTCGGAGATGGAGTGCGGGGCCGCCGCCTGCCCACCGGCACGAACAATGTGCGCCTCACCTTCCGCTCCGGGACGGGACTGGGGGGGAATCTCCCCGCCGGAAGCCCCTTCAAACCAGGCAAACCCCACCGCCTGGTGGAAAAGGTGCGCCAGCCCCTTCCCGCCACCGGCGGAAATGACCGGGAAGGCGTGGAGTCCCTGCGGGAAAATGCCCCGGCAACGCTCCTTACCCTGGAGCGGGCCGTCTCCCTCGACGATTTCGCCTGGCTGGCCATGGCCCAGAGCAGCGTCTGGCAGGCCCGGGCCTTCTGTCGTCCCACGGGACTCGGTCGAAGCGACAAGGTGGAGGTGGTCGTGGTCCCCGCGGGGGGCGGGGAACTGGGACCCCTCGCCGAAGCCCTTACCGGTTTCCTCACGGCCCACGCCGTGCCGGAGGTGGAGGTGACGGTGCTGCCCTTCGAATCCCGCACCTTTGATCTGGAGCTGCTCCTGACCGTGAATGCCGACGCCTACAATCCCGATACGGTGGCTGCCGCCGTGAAAAGCGCCGTCCAGGACGCCTTTTCCCTCCGGAAACGGAAACTTGGGCAGGATCTCTTCCTGAGCGAGGTTTACCAGGTGGCGGAAGGGGTGACGGGCGTGGAACACTCGGTCGCAATCATCAATGATGACAGGGCGGCCAGGCGGGTGGCTTCCGGCGACCGGGAGGTCCTTACACTGGACAAACTCGTGGTCACGGTTGCAAGCGAGTCTGCAGCCACCCCCTCTCTGTGAGCGGCTACCGGGACGGGGAACGCGCGGAAAGCGAAATTTCGCAACCCGAGGACCGTCTTGGATGAGGAGTCTCCGCCGCATTCGGCCCGGCGGGAGGTCTTGAGCGAGGTGAAAGAACAGGAGACGACGATATGGCCACGGACAAACTGACAACTGCCATCGGCAAGCAGCTCTACCGCGTCCTCCCCGAGGTCTACCGGACCCGAGACGGCGAAGAGACCGGAGGACAGGAGGATCTGGCGCGGTTTCTCGACGCCTGCGGAGAGCTCCTTGACCGGATCCGAGCCACCCTGGACCAGCGGCTGGCCGACTCTTTTCCCGACAACCCGCCGGCGGGGACCGCATGCCAGCCCTGGCTGATCCCCTACTTTGCCCAGCTGTTGGATGTACGCCTCGTCTCACCGGACGAAAAGGGACGGCGCGACGAGGTGGCCAATGCCGTGGCGTGGCGCCAGCGGAAGGGGACTCTCACGGTCATCGAACAGATCGCCGAAGCGGTGGGGCAGATGGAGGCGGAGGTCGGGGAGGGGTGGCGGCGGACCGCCGCCACTCCCCGCATCGGCATGCCGCGGCTTCCGGCCGGGGCGTTGGGGGAAGAACCCGCCTTTGATGATTTTCAGCGGCATCCCCTCTGGGCAGCCCGGCATCCCGACCTCCCAACGGCCACGCCGGATTTGCGCTACCCAGCCCGGGCCATGGAAGTGGCCATGGCCGCCGGTGAATTTCCCTCAAACCCCGCCGCGAAGCTGACCACCTTTGCCGGAGTGCCTGTCTGGTGGCGCCAGGTAAATCCCCACGGTGCGCCCTGTTTCCCTGAGAGTTTCGACGACGTTTCCCGCCGCACCGTCGATCTCCGCACCCCCGACTGGCGGCAGGGGTACAGCCACCCCAAGCGGGTGATCCTCCATGCGCCGCCCCCCTTGGGCTTCTTCTCACCCGGGCTCTTCCCCGTCCATAAGGGAGATAGGACCCTTGACGAAAAAAAGGAGCATCTGTTGGAGGACCTCATCATAGACGGCACCCTGACGGTGAAAGCCGGGAGGGTGAGGCTCAGGCGGTGCGCGATCCGGGCCCTTGAAGTCGACGTCCCCGCCGCGACTATGGACGAGCCGGTGGTGGATGCGCGGGAGTGCCTCTTTGAAAAGATGGATGTGCAGGGCCTGGCCCGCCTCGAATACTGCACCGTGCTGGGCAACTGCAAAACCGGCAGGCTCCAGGCCAGCGATTGCCTCTTCGCCGGGGAACTGGAGCTGGATCCCGGACTGGTGAAATATCCCCACTGCATCCGCTTCTCCCGGATTCCGCCGGGAGTCTTGACAACGCTCCTGACCCACCGCAACACCACCGAGAAGCCGGTTTTCCATGCCTTCGAGTTCGACGAGGGAGGGGAGGTCGTCCGCCGAACCGCCCGGTTCGGAGAGCCGGGATGCGCCGTTCTCCATCCCGCCACCCCGGAGGCGGTCCGTTTCGGGGCCGAGGACGGCGGTGAAATGGGAGCCCACCACGGATGGCGTTACAGCCTCCTTCTGGCGGCGGTACTGGACAAACTGAAGGAGTTCCTCCCGGTGGGGATGGAGGCGGTCATCGTGCCGGATCTCCGATTGCACCGGCTCCCGTTTCCGCCATGCGACACGAATTGATTTCCATACTTCAGGAGTAACCCATGAAAACGCAAATCTCACGCGACAGTTTCCAGCCGGACAAACGCTACTCCGGCATCCATCAGCAGCAGGGACGGATGATCACCGACTCCGACTGGAACGAACTGGTGGCCATCTGCCGGGAACAACTCACCCAGGCCCTCGTCGATGTGGTCGGCAACGGCTCGCCCCGAACCGGCGCCGTGTCCATCACGGGCGACCGGAAGATCCAGCCCGGCGACCTGTATGTGGATGGCTTCCGGGCGGAGTTTCCGGGGGAAATGCCCATCGAGGCCAGCGACCAGCCTGACCTTCCGGGCTACCCCGCACTGCCCGCCACGGGGATTTACACCGTCTATGCCGATGTCTGGGACCGGACCGTCACCTCCCTGGAGGACAATCGGCTGCGGGACCCGGGGCTCCATGGGGCCGACACCTGCACCCGAACCCAGACCATGCTGCAGGTTAAGATCTGCCGCGAGAAGATCGATCCGGAGACGGGGATTCCCCGGCGGGGGAATGCCACCCTCTCGTTGACCCTCCACACGAACCTGGAGTCGGGCGACCCCTGCGACCCCTGTGCCGGCCTCATCTCCGCGGGAAAAGGGCGGATCGGCAACTATCTCTTCCGGCTGGAGGTCCATGCCGTGGAGGGGGCCGCCGCAAATCCCACCCGGCTCATCCTCAAGTGGTCCAGTGAAAACGGGGCCGAGCAATACGAAACCCTGGCCGTGGAGAAGATGCCTCCGGGCTTCGTTTCATCAAAATATGCCTATGAGTTTCACGACCTCACCACGGAAAAGCATCTGGGGCTCTTCCTGGGCCCAGACTTCGCGCCGACCCGCGGCGTCATCAAGACCGCTTACGAGCTTCCCACAACTTCCCCCAGGGACTTCGTCCGCCGCTGGGACGGCTTCTGCGAGTTGACGTACACAGGCGCCGTCTGGTCGCTCGAAACCGGTGTCGATCGGGGAATTGCGCTGACCACGGAGGGTTCTTCCAGTGCCCCGGGCCACGTCACCCTGGGTTCGAGTATCCAGATCAACCTGGAGGCCCTGCAACTTTCCCTCGACCTTTCCGGGAAAACCTTTCTTGCCGGTGACTTCTGGCTCGCCCCGGTCCGAGAGGCGGTTCTCGATCCGGGCGATGCCGTGCTGACCGGCTCCGAACCTCAGGGCATCGTCCACCACTACCTCCGCCTGGCCCGCGTCATGGATGGCAAGGTGGCCCCCTTCGACAACGACGCCGACAAGCGGCGGCACCGCTTTCCCCCCCTCACGGACCTCTCTGCCCACGACGTGGGATACCAGACCACCTGCGCCAGCGGCCTCTTCGATGCCACCCACGACAACGTGGAGAAGGCCCTGAACCGCCTCTGCCAGCTGGCCGCCGAGCATATCGCCTATACCGCCACCTGCGCAAAGGGCCTCTACGCCGGTTTCTCCGGCACCGTGAAGCAGGCCCTCGACATGATCTGCGAGATCCAGGCCTCCCAGATTGGCTTCGCCAAACCCTGCAACACGAGCATCTACCAGGGGACCGCCATCGCCACGGTGGAAGACGCCCTGAAACTCCTCTGCAATGTCACGGCGGGGCAGATCGGATTCGCCAAACCGTGCAACACAAGCATCTACCAGGGGAAGACGCTCGATACCGTGGAGGATGCCCTGAATCTCCTCTGCGATATCCAGGCGGGACAGATTTCGTACAGGCCGGGCGGTTCCTGCACCTTTCTCAACCAGCCTGGAATCGACACGGTCCAGGAGGCCCTGGACGCCCTCTGTGCCCGTCCCGCCGGCGGAGGCTGCCGGATGACCGTGGGCCCGGAAGGCGGGCTCTTTGCCTCCCTGGAGGATGCCCTCGAGATTCTCCTTGAAAAAGAGGAGCGGCGGGATATCTGCCTCTGTCTCCTGCCGGGGGACCATGAATTTACCGGCAGGCTGATCGAGCCGAAGCACGAGGGCGTCAACCTGTGCCTGACCGGGTGTGGCCGCGGCACGCAGCTCTATCTGGTGAAGGAACCGGCTCACTTCAGGGGATTTGCGTCGGTATGCCTCTCGGATATGGCGGTGGTTACGCGCGAATCGCCGGTCGGGGCCTTTCTCTTCGACCGCTGCCGTGACATCTCCCTGAAAGGGATGGCGGTCTACGGGGTCGTCGCGGACGACTTTCTGGTGGGAGTCCGCAATGCCCGGACCGTCACGATGCATGGCTTGGAGCTGGAGGCATCGGGATCGAACAGTCTGGAGGTCCCCGCCAAGCTGTTTGATCTCAATAACGCCCTCTTTGACCTCTATCAGGTTGCCGACCGGACCTTCTTCGATCGGAAGGCGGCCGTGGTGGCTCAGGTTGTCGCCGATCTTCCCCAGCAGGATCGCCGAACCCTGGCCGAAGGCATCAGCGGGCGGGTGAGGGTGATGGAGACCCTTTCAGACCGGGAACGTCAGAGCTATGTGGAGCTGGTTGCTCTTCTGCGCCAGACCAGCGTGGCTCCGGCGGAGATGGAGGGCGTGCTCGGGAAGATTCGACTGGAGGCTGTCCGGGAGAATCCCGCTGTTGCTCTGGGCATTGCCGATGCACGATCCGACTGGAACATCGGTGACTGCGATATCCTCGGCATCGTTACCCTCTACGGTTTTCAAACCGCAGGACCGCTTCCGGCGGATTTGACGAAAAACCTGGAACATCTGGTGAAGGAAGGACGGGTGAGCTTTGGAGGTCTCGGAACAACATTCCGGGCCACCGGCTGCCGCTTGACCCGGATGGACGTCAGCACAGTCATACAGAAACGGCTTGCGGACATCATCGAAAAGCAGGGTGGGACCCTCCCCGCCCTTTTCTCCTCCGCCATCCTGGGCGACCTGACCCTCCTGCGCGAGGACAACCAGATGACGTTCCTGAACACGAGCCTCTCTTCGTCGGTTTTCGAGGTGAGTTCCGCCCGCGCCGCCGTGGTGGTGGGAAACTCGACCATCTACGTCGGCAATCGCGGGGAAGGGGAAGCGGCCATTCTGGACATTACGCCCCAGGGGCGCTCTGAACGGGCCGCCAACCTGGGGCTGATTATTACGGGGTAACTCTCTTCCTTGTTTTTTAACCCCGGAGGCGAATGCCGGGGACCATGTCAACGTCTTCCTGAGTGGTGCAGAGAAGAAAGGAGACCGGCGATGCAGGGTCGCATTCACAAGGCGATCAGACGGGCTGTTCCGGTGCAGACATTCATTTCCCCAGCCTCGCCGGATCCTCCGGATACCGCCAATCCTGCCCGCGTGCGGAAGGCTTTGCGCGGGGAGGGCCTGCAATCGCAGCTCCATGTGGGCCCCGCTGACGACATCTTCGAGCGTGAGGCGGACGAAGTGGCGGAGGCCGTTTTGCGAATGCCCGACGAAAACCGGATGGACCCCGGTACTGCTGATCAGAAGCAGGAACATCGGCAATCGAACGGGTTCCCAGCCCCTCGCCCGTCTGTTCTCCGCCGAAAGTCGCCCCCGCCGCCGGGGCCTGCGGAAGAACAGCCCTATTACAGCGATCTGCGGGAAGATGTCCGCAGGGACCTGAGCGGGCGTTCATCTGCGCCAGGCGCTGAACTGCGCAAGAAATTGCTCGAAATCGTGGAGGCCATCGAAGCTGCCGATGCGCAGGGGAAAAGCCGGAAGGATCTTGCCGAAATCGCAAAAGCGGTGAGGGAATTCGTTTCCGCCATGGCAGGCTTCAAACCCGAATTTCGTCTGGCCGAATGGTCGCAGGCGGGTTTCGACTACACCACCGCCAGGTACCAGCTCGTGCTTTCTCCTTCCTTGGCGGAGCATATCGCAGCGCGGCTTGCGCTTCTCGGCCTCGCCGGCCAGGCCGACGAGATGCGGGTCTTTGCGAAACGGACAGGTGTCGGCCGGTGGCCCCTGGAGGAGCAATCCGGCTACTACGAGGTGATCACGTCCACCGCCGCCGAGAGCATCGATCTGAGCAGCGAGGCGGCCCTAACCGCATCGTCCGACCGGATTTTCAAGGCGCTCGCCCTCGTCATGCAGGGGATTTCAAAGCTCAACCTGGAGGAAGCCGGGGCTGACCTCCAGAAAATGCGTTCCATTTTTTCGTCGGCGGATGAGGGCTCGCTGGGATTCTTCTCCATCGGCCTGTACCTTGAAGCGCTCGTCGTGCATTTGAAGCGGCTGCACACCGCATTGCAGCAAATCCTTCAGAAAAGGATGGACGATGCCATCTCCGAGGTGCAGACCACCGGCACATCGGCCGCGTTGGACAAGGCTGAGGCGCTCCTCAAGGACATCCAGGTCCAGGCGCTGACGGACATCCGCGGCGCGGGGAAAGCCTCTTTGTTCGTGGGAGCGCTCGCGCCGGAGGTGACGCGTTCGACCTTCAGGAAAAAAGGAGGGACTCACGAGGAGTTTTTCGGCGCCGGCAAGGGGCCCCGGGTGAAGATCGAGTACTACGATGTCCGACAGGAAACGGGAAAGGAAAAGCAGTTGACGCTGCAGCGGATCTGCCAGATCCGCCAGGACCAGATCAAGTTCGTCCGGGAGATCTACGGGCTGGAGACCCGGGAACCGAAGGCGAAACGGGAAGGAGAGGAAAATAAGGCGCTTCTTGCCCAGGCGCTGGGAGGTGAGAAATTCCGCCTCGACAGCATCGACGATTGGAGAAAGTTCCTTGCGGCGAAGTACGACCGGATGGTCGGTCAACAGAAGCTCTCCGCTTCTGAAGCTTTCCTGCGAATCCTCGATCTGCTCTCCCGCTATCTGAAGGCTTTCACGATCTCCACCCCATTCAATATTGATGATTATGGCCGGAATCTGTTGACGGCGCCGCTGCCGCGGGCCCTGACGGGTCAGATCATCCATGACTGCGGCGTCTACGCACTCAGGATTGTGTATATGCTTTCCCTCATCAGCGAACGCCTCCGCCTGAAAATCCGGTTCGTGTTTTTTCCTGATCATGTGGGATTAATCCTGGCAGGGGACAGCGTTCCCACCGTCATTGCCCATAACAACGAGATCACGCCCCTGCCTGAGAGCGCACAGCTGAAGTCGCTTGCCGCTGAGACTCGCACGGCATTCTTCCGGGAGGACTACGTAACCCTGGACGAACTTAAAAAACTCTGGGATTCGAAGACACGGGACGACCGCATTCCGGGGCCCAAAGACTACGATCAATTCATCCTCGAGCTGGCCGGAAGCTATTTTCTTTCCCACGTCACCATGCCCGGCGCCGCGAAAGACATTCCTGCCTCGGCCTATGCCGAAGCCAAGGGCGAGGCCGGAATCAAAGGAGCGTTGTGGCGGCAATATCGGGCTTTGCTGTCCAGAGAACTCTTCAGTGCCGAAACGAAGAAATCCTCCAGCGACATTTACCAGCTTCATCTGCAGTATTTGAAAATGCTGGAGGACTACAAGGCCTTCCACAATTCCATTCTGCTTCCCTTCTGGAACGTCGCGGCACACAAGCTCTGGCAGGAATACAGGGAAAGGCTGCTCAGCCCTGAAGACCCGAACAGCGCCGCCTACAGGCAATCGGCAAAGGACTATCGAGAGAAGCTCCTGGCGCTGGCAGCCCCGGTCGAGGAAGCCTACCAGCGGCTCTTGAGCATCAAGAAAGAGATGGGAGATCTTTTGTCAACACACAGACCGAGTCCCGTGGCATCGAAACGGATCGTTCAGGGTGGGCGCTCCTCGCTGCTTTTTGAGTATTACTGGCGGCAAGACCTCATCAAGCATTTGAAAAATCTGGATCAGGGAAGGGATATCAGGCCGCCCTTTTCTTCCAGGGAAGGATTTCTGATCCCCATGGATTGAAATCTGAGTGAGGGACAGAGATGAAAAAATTTGCCGATAAAACAAGGTGTCCAAGCGGTACCGTCCGGCCATGGCACCCCCCGGACCCGTCTTCGTGCAGCCAAGTGAGCAGAAATCGTCAGGCGATCCGGCAGGTGCTTCGAGAATCGAACATCCAACCGAAACTCGCAGTCGGGTCTGAGGATGATGTCCAGGAGAGGGAGGCGGACCGGGTGGCGGAGCTGATCATGCGCATGCCGGATCCCCTGGTTCAGACCGGATCAACCGGACAGACGTCAAAAGGTCCTCCGTGCGGGGAAGATGCGGAAGCTCCCGAAAAGCCGGAAGGGGTCACTCCGTGGATTTCGTGCAAGGCTGAAGGCGCGGAAGTCGGTTCTGATATCGAGTCCGGCATGAATGCCCTGAAAGGTGGCGGGCAACCCTTATCGAGTTCGGCCCGTTCATTTTTCGAGCCGCGATTTGGATATGACTTCGGCGGGGTGCGGGTGCACAGGGATGCGCGAGGTGCTGAACTGTGCCGATCCATCGGCGCAAGGGCCTTCACTCTCGGCAGGAACATCTGCTTTGCCGAGGATCGCGACTCTAACGAGACCTCCTCAGGCAAACGGCTTCTTGCTCATGAGCTGACACATGTTGTTCAACAACATGGCGGATCGACTCCTCGTTCTGAAAACAGGGGCCTTCCCGTAATATCGTCCCGTGGGACATCAGGCAACAGGCAACCGGAAAGCGATGCGCCCGTGACCGTGCAACGCGCCTGCGGCTACAGGGCGATTGGCCCGAAACCGAGCCACTGCAATCTGGTTACGAAGTCCCCGGCCGGCACACGTTATTTGTTTCGACGCGGGTGCGACGACTTCGATGTCGGGCAAAGAGACCGACTGAACAGGGTTGCCAGATCGCTGCCTGTCGGTGCGACGGTTGATATCCTGGGCATGGCAAGCTCCGATGGCAGGCCCGATTTCAACGAAAGCCTTGCCTGTCACCGGGCCGACGCCGCGCTGGGTGTTTTTGTGGCTGCGGGAAAGGCGAGCCAGGTTGCTCTGGTGGAAGCCACCGGTGCGGTGCCGGGGACAGACAATGATGTCAATTTCCGCGCCGTGGATATCGCTATTCATCTTCCAGGACCACCACCGCCACCGGAACCGCAGACGCCGGAACCTGTTCCGCCTCCACCTTCTATCCCCGTCCCCAGTTGTCCCTGCCCGGCAGCCACCCCCTCCTGTCCCTCCAGCTACTGTGGGGCGATATCCCGTCCCCTGGCAATCGCTATGCGCGCCGCACAGGCAAATGCGCTGATAGGCGTCATTACGGCACTCGGCGGAATTGAGGTTGGGGTCATTTACAGTCAGTTTGTCTGGGGCGGCCGGGCCGGTTTATTGACTCTGTCACCGACACTGAGGGCCGAATTCGCGAACATATGCCAGACAGAGGTAGCCACCCATCACATTATGAACGCAATCGTAAACGCGATCTGGGGGCGCTATCCGTCATCGACTGTCGCTCATAGAATACCCTTGAGTGCTCTTGCGGCGACAGCTGTTGCGGACATCGACACGCCTGGAAACCCCCATGAGCTGGTTTATTGCGGGGCGGGAAATGCGCCTGGCCTGCTTGCCGGGGGTGTGGGAAAGACCCAGCTGACAACCCGGGTGGGAGCGATTCCGTCTCACATAAATGATGCACGCATTGCGACGGGCTATGTTGATGTGAGCAGGACCACCCTGCCTGGTGGTGGAATTCGATTGGAATTTACTCCAACACTCCGGATCGAAATAATAGATACCGTTGATTTTTGTCCGGGAAACTGTGGAGACCCGGCGGCGCAGGTAGCGACGGTTCCATTCTCCATATGGGAGGCCTCGGGAATCTCCGGTGATGTTCCTTTCACGACTCAATTTGACGCTCCGCGAAGTCAATTGCGGAAGATTGTCCTGGAATCGGCCGGAGGAACCGACCGATGGAGTCTTGAGCCCCCGTAGAGGATTGATAAACAGGAAGATTTCTCTGACTTTGCCGCCCCGGCCTCTGCACCTTCCGGGTGATGCACCACGAACACGGCGCGATGTTGCGCACCCTTTCGCAATGCATCCGGATTTTCCCGTCAAGATGAACGGGACATTTCTATCGGGGGGCTGGTGACGGTTCCGGGACCTGGATTGGGCCGCCTTGAAAGGGATGTGCGGTCCGCAGACAGAAGAGAATCCATGGCAGGGGAAGAACTATGAAAACATTTTCCGAAAATTTGCATAGGCATCATGGCGCGGTTCGAAGGACTCGACAGGCGTGCGAACCCTTCTGGAGCCCTCCTTGTACAGGCCGGCTGGAAATCCGGCAGATTCTCCGCAGGCCGGAGATGGGGAACAGGCTGGTGGTCGGGGCAACCCGGGACGTCTTCGAACGGGAGGCCGATCGAGTCGCTGATGAAATGATGCGAATACCCCCCGGGGCGGCTCTCTCGGGGCCGATCATCCATGATGACGTCGCTGTCCGGGCGATGCCGGCTGGGGAGACCGAACCGTTCGACGGCGAGCTTCCCGAGGAGGAAGAGGAACAGCTCGTCAGTCTCAAGGCGGAGGAGGGAGGGGAAGTCCCTCTATCCGACGAACTGACGGACCGGGTGCGCTCCCTGGAGGGGGGCGGGGATCCCCTCGGCGAAGGGGAACGGGCTTTTTTCGAGCCCCGCTTCGGTGCCGACTTCAGCCAGGTGCGGGTCCACACGGGTTCCGCAGCTGGAGAAACGGCCCGGCTGCTTAATGCCCAGGCCTTTACCCTGGGGGCCGACATCGCTTTCGGAGCGGGGCGATACTCCCCCGGTACGGAAGAAGGGAGACGGCTCCTGGCCCACGAGCTTACCCATGTGGTCCAGCAGGGCGGGTCAACGGCGTCCCGGGACCTGGTTGCCATGATGCAGGACTCTTCTGCGGCACAGACATTATACAGGCAAGTTCCGCCACCGGAAGCAGCACCGGCACCGCCGGCGACGGTAACCATCAATATCAACAGGCAGTTTGAAACGGAACAGTCTACTCAAGGCGAGCTTCAGGTTGGTACTCAGACCCTTCGGGCGCTGGAACTGCCGGACCGCGAAAATGCCAGCACCAACGACAGTGCCACTGCAGGCAGGATCCCAGCGGGTACGTACCAGGCGCATGTAAGAACCGACGGCCCTCTTGGGTGGAGACTCGAACTTGAAGGGGTTCCAGGAAGAGGCAACATTCAGATCCATGCTGGGAACACTCCTGAGGACACCACGGGATGCATTTTGCCCGGAACGACGGAGGGCGTGGATCGTGTAAACAACAGCAGGGATGCCAGAGATATCATTCGACATGAAGTAGAGAACGCCGGCCCCGGTGCGAGAATAGAAGTCAACATCACTGATCCGCCGGCGACAGAAACAACGCCGTGATGATCTTTCAGTTTATTCCTGCATCCTTCCAAGCGGCTCGTCGGCGATGCTTGCATTTTCGGCCGTCATGGTGCTATCTTCCCCACGGCTCGATCCAGACAGGTTGAAACCCCCGCTTGGGTCGCCGGTGAACAATCCCTCATCCAAAAAGGCAAATAGCCTGTCTGGCCAATCAGTAAGGGCCAGGCTCATGATGCGATGCCGCAGCCCTGCGAGAAAAAAGGATGCAGAAAGAGAACCGGACGCTTGTCATCTACGTCGTCATCTTTTTCCTGGCCCTCGTGATCTCGGGAATATCCCCGAGGGACAGGTTGACCTGGCTCCTGGAAATCCTGCCGGCCGTGATCGCTTTTGGCATCCTGGCCGTCACATATCGAAAATTCCGGTTCACACATCTCATTTATTTTCTTCTCCTGGTCCATTCCCTGGTTCTCATGATCGGCGGACACTGGACCTACGCCGAAGTCCCCTGGTTCAACTGGCTGAGAGACATGGGAATCTTCGGCCGGAACAATTATGACAAGATCGGGCATTTCATGCAGGGCTTCGTTCCGGTTCTCGTTGCCAGGGAAGTCCTGATCCGGAACTCGGTTGTCAACGGGAGGGCATGGACCAATTTTCTTTCTGTTTCAGTCGTCCTGGCGGCGAGTGCGGTCTATGAATTCGTTGAATGGTGGGTTTCACTGTCGAGTGGCAGCAAGGGGGACGCCTTTCTGGGAACCCAGGGCTATGTCTGGGACACGCAGTCCGATATGTTTCTTTGCCTCGTCGGTGCGGGAGCGGCCATACTCGCCCTGGCCGATCTGCACGATAAAATGATGAAGCGGTGATGCAAAAAATCTGTACGGAAAACGGAGACAGCACCTCCGAAGTCCTCGGGTGACCGGGACATTCGGCAAAGGGCGGGTATCATCTCGGCCTTATGAACAGCGTATGTAAGCTGCGCCCCACTGTGCCCCTTCTGTCGAATGCGACGGTGGTCGTTTGGCCGCTTCCATCGTCTCCAATGGCTGTCCGTGCCTCCATTCCAAACCACGGCCCTTCCGGCGGGCGAAGGATTCCCACCGTCATATCCACCGGGACGTAGGTCCATTGGTCGAAATCGAGCTCCGCGCTGATGCCGTTAGCGGAATCAATCATCAGGACAAGAGCTTCCAGCCCGTCAACTTCCTGGTCCTCAATCAAAGGGATTCGCGGTCGAGTCCAGACCGTCGCAGGGCCCAGCGCATCAAATCCTCCCTTGGAAAATCTCCACTCCAGGGCCTCAACATAGGGGAAATTGCCGAACATGGAATAGAGGTCATGGGCCTGAGCCTCGGGGAGTAACGGCACGCTATAGGCATCCGGTGTGGCCATGGTCAGGCCGACCTCGGAAAAGACGCGCCATGCGTGGGCGATCAGGTACGTCTTGCCCCCTGACCGGTACTCTCCCCTGAGAAGATCGATTCTTCTGCCGCCCCGAACAACCTCCACCGTGATCTCACAGGGCGTTACCGGAACCGCGTTCAATATTTCAATCGTGATCCTGATGATTCTGAAAGGACACGCTGCGGGGTGTATCCGCAGGGCGTGCGTCAACAGTGACGATGGCGGTCCTCCATGCTGAAAATCCGGAGACCAGGGGCCCTGGGTGGCGACAGTGGGTTCAAATTCTCCTTCGGACAGCTGCTTGTAAAATGCGGTCGGCAATTCCGTCATCCTCTCCCCCTTGATCCTCCCGAACGGCCTGATTCCCGGAAGCTCTGTCGTTCGGTTTCCGGGAACTCTTCCGTGATCAATCGTCATTTTACATCATCGTTTCCTTTCATCAATGGAAATGTTCCGGATTCAAGGGGCTGCGATACTTATTCTGGCAAATCCGGACGATAAGATGATAAAGGGGGCAGACAAAACATTTCTTCATCCCGGGTCCGGGGAGGGGTTGTACTCATGGAGCTTTTTCATACCTTTATTGGCTGGCTGAACGGTTATCTCTGGGGGCCGCCCATGCTGGTGCTGCTCTTCGGCACCCACCTGTTTCTGACGTACCGGTTGCGCTTTCTCCAGCGCCACATCGGCAGAGCCATCAAGCTGTCCTTCAGCAGGGACCGGAAGGGGGCCGGTGATGTCAGCCAGTTTGGAGCCCTGTCCACGGCCCTGGCGGCGACCATAGGGACGGGAAACATCGTGGGCGTCGCCACGGCGATTGCCCTGGGAGGCCCCGGGGCGGTCCTGTGGATGTGGCTGACAGGGCTGTTCGGCATTGCCACCAAGTATTCGGAAGCCCTTCTGGCGGTGAAGTACCGGGTGAAAACTTCCGACGGCAGCATGCTGGGGGGGCCGATGTACGCCCTGGAGAACGGGTTGAACATGAAATGGCTGGCGGTGGTGTTCTGCGTCTTTACCGCCCTGGCCGCCTTCGGCATCGGCAACATGGTCCAGGCCAATTCCATTGCCTCCCTTGCAAAGGAAACGATGAACGTGCCCCCCGCCGTATCGGGCCTGGCCATGGCGGCCATCACGGCCATGGTCATTCTCGGCGGCATTACCTCCATCGCCCGGGTGTGTATGCTGCTGGTACCCTTTATGGCGGTTTTCTACATTCTCGGCTGCGTGGTCATCCTGGTGATCAACGCGTCCTACCTGGGGCAGGCTGTGTCCTTGATTTTTCATCATGCCTTTGCGGCCAAGGCGGCGGGCGGCGGGTTTGCCGGGGCGACGGTGATGATGGCCGCGCGCTACGGCATTGCCCGGGGGCTTTTCTCCAATGAATCCGGTCTGGGTTCGGCGCCCATCGTGGCGGCTGCTGCGCAGACCCGCAATCCGGTCCGCCAGGCGCTGGTTTCCGCCACGGGGACCTTCTGGGACACCGTCGTGGTCTGCGCCTTGACGGGGCTGGTCGTGGTAAGCAGCATTGTCCGCATGCCGGCGGGCATGGAGGGCTTAAACGGCGCCAGCCTGACGAAGGCGGCCTTCGCTCTTATCCCCGTGGCCGGTCCCATGATCCTGATGGGCGGGCTGCTGACGTTTGTCTTTTCAACAATCCTGGGCTGGTCTTATTACGGTGAAAAGGCGGTGGAATATCTCTTCGGCAAAATCGGTGTGCGGCCTTATCGCTGCCTCTGGGTGATCGCCGTGTTTTTGGGGTCCGTGTCCACCGTACCGCTGGTATGGGATCTGGCCGATGCGATGAACGCCCTGATGGCGATTCCGAACCTGGTTTCACTTTTCCTCCTGAACGGCGTCATCGTAGCTGAGACCCGCAGGTATCTCTGGGAAAATCGTCTGGATGATTATGCGCCGGAGGCGATCATGGAGCTGGACAGGCCGGATGGACCTCTGCCGGCCGAACGTGATCCCTTGCCGGAACCGGTGCGGAAGCCGTGGGATGATGCCCCCTGAGGAAAATAATGCCGGGTCGCCCGTTCGGGCCGCTGGATATCCGGAGGAGTGAAATAATAATTCTATAATTATCCTGAATGGTTGTGTTTGCGGATGACGGCCGGAACGCATGGCAGGTATTTTGCTATTTATGGGTCAAAATACAGCAGTCCGGAGGTTATCCATGATTCCACAAATGATCCTTTCGATTCTTATTTCCATTGCCCTCTTCTTCGCGGCCTTTCATCTTGAGCTGGAAACCGTGGGAATCGCCTCCAACCTCAGCGCCCTGGGAATTGTCTGCCTGGGAACGCTTGCCGCCACTCTGCTCGCCTATCCCTGGAGAAGGCTGCTGTGGACCGCCATGCTCCTGAAAAAGGCCTTTTCATCGGGAAGTGAGAACGATTGGACGCGCAATACCATTGTGACCCTGGCCCGCACCTATCAGAAAAGGGGGATTCGAGCCCTGGAGCAGATGGGCGATCGTCTTCCCGAGGGCTATCTGAAAACAGCCGTGGGATACATCAGCTACCGGTATTCCAGAGCAGAGGTTGAGCAGATCCTGAAGAAGGAGGCCCAGATCCTGTACAGCCAGTATGAAGCCTCCGACAAGATGGTCTGCAGCATGGCGCGGCTTGCCCCGGCGCTTGGACTGACGGGGACGATCGTCAGCCTGATCCGCACCTTCGGGCACATCGCCGATGCGCATAACCTGGTCGGGTACATGGCCATTGCCCTTCTCAGCACCTTCTACGGTGTCGTCCTGGCTAACCTCTGCCTGCTTCCCTTGTCCAACAGGCTCCGGGAATTCATGGATCAGGAGGCGGCCCGTCTCGACCTGATCCAGGAGGGCATCCTGGATCTTTACGACATGGAAAATCCCGTCGCCATCAAGTATAAACTGGAGTCCCTTTCCTCTTCGTCCCAAGGCGTTCTGCAATCCGCCCCCATTTTCTCCCGGCCCGAGATGGTTGTTCTGAGAGCCCCTGAAATCCAGGTGGCCGGCGCCTCGTCATGAGGACCGCCCGGGCTGGCGCCCCGCCGCGGAGGGATGGAAGCGAACCGCTGCCCCTGAAGAGAACGACCCTGAAACCCCTCGGTTCCGACTACCGTGGGGAGACGAACAGGGGGACCGATATCTGGCTGATTACGCTCAGCGATCTGCTTTTGCTTCTCGTGATTTTTTTTGTGATTCTTTTCAGCATGGAACTTCAGAAGCGCGTTCCGAAGCTTTCCCCCGGACCGGAAACCAGCGGGATGCGGAGCGGAAGCGACACGGCGGCCGACACGGTTCCATCCCGGCACGGACGGTCAGAGTCTCTTGAAAAGGAGCTGGCCGCCCTGCTGAACCGGGAGCAACGCCAGCGTGACGTATCCGTAAAGCGGGAAGCCGACCTGGTCACGCTGACCTTTCCCGAGGAAATTGTCTTTGATCCGGGATATGCCCGACTGAAGTCCTCGAGCCGGGCGACGCTGGAAACGGTGGCCTCTTTCGTACAGGAGCGGCCGGATCTTGTGCTGGAGGTACAGGGTCACACAGACGATCAGCCGATCCGCAACACCCGCTATCCTTCCAATTGGGAACTCTCCGTCGATCGGGCTACCCAGGTGGCCAGGGCGCTCATCGGCCTGGGGGTTGCTCCATCCCGTCTGTCCGTGAAGGGCTTTGGCGAGTATCGTCCCCTTTATGCCAATAATCGGGATGAGAATCGCCTGAAAAACCGCCGCGTGGAGATCCAGTTTATCCTGCCGACGACAAATTCCCGCTGAAGCATCGTTAATCCCGGACCATGGTGATCGCCTTTTTCGGGCATTCGTTGGCGCAGATGCCGCAGCCTTTGCAGAATTCCAGGTCAATCTCAAGATCCTCATCGATGACGGAATCGGGGCAGTACAGCGCGCAGAGGCCGCACCGATTGCATTTCCCCTCGTCCCGGACCGGCTTGAAGACCCGCCAGGCGCCGGTCTTTCCGGCAGCCCCCTGTTTCGGCCTGCTTATGGCTAGGCGCTGACGATCCCGGCTCATGGGCTCATCTCCCGATAGGCCGCTTCCGCAGCCCGGATATTGCGCGGATCGGGGAACATCTCCCGGATCGCCTTTCTTGCCGAATCCAGGGAGACGACGCCCATTCGCGCAAGAGCCCCCAGCAGCGGCGTGTTCAAAATCAGGTAACCGGCGACAACGAGACGTTCCCTGTGGGCGATTTGGGTCAGATCGGCATGGCTGGAGGAAAACCCCGGAAAAATTTTCCCCTCGCTGCTGTTGATCAAAATTTTTCCGCCCTTTTTTAATTTCTGGAAGACATCGACGGTCTCCAAAAGGCCCTTGTCGAGGATCACGACGAGATCGGGGTTCTGGATGTGGCTGTAGATCCTGACGGGGAAATCGTCTATCCGGACGAAGGAAATGACCGGGGCTCCGCGGCGCTGGGGGCTGTAAAACACGCAGGCGGTCGCATACTTCCCGTCATGGATCGCGGCCAGGGCAACAAGCCGTGAGGCCGTTACCCCGCCCTGTCCGCCTCTGGAATGAATGCGGATCTCAAACATGGCCGTTCACCCCGAACCAGTCTTCCCGGCCGATGCAGCGCCTGCGGACAAAACCGGCGATGTCTTCATAGGACACTTCCTGCCCGCCGAGACCGGCGATGACGCTGTAAACCTCTCTTTTTATCCGGGAGCGGACGGATGTGGCGAGAACGCCTCCAAACCCGAAGGAGTAACTGCGGTCGATGACGACAACCTCCCTGCCGGCGAGATTCAATTCCGGGAAGGGGCGCAGCCAGCGCAGGCGCATCGAACCGGCCTTGATGCCTTCTACGCGGAGCAGATCCACGGCGATCTCGGCCTCCTTCCCCAGCGTCCCCATGGCCATCACGACCACCTCGGCGTCGCTGCAGAGATAATCCTCCGTAAAGCCGTAGCTCCGGCCGAAGCGGCGGGAAAAGTCCTCCTGGACGGATTGGATGACGTTGACCGAGTCGCGCATGGAGCGCTCGATGTCCCAGCGGAATTTGAAATACGATTCGGGGCCGGTCAGAACCCCGTAGCCGGCTGGGTCCCGGGTGTCTATGGCATGGGGGAGATGCAGGGGGGCGATAAAATCTCCCACCTCCACCGTTTCCAGCGGCTGAAAAATATGGCTCAAGGCGAATCCGTCGAGATTGACCATGACGGGAAGAAGGACATCCTCGTGCTCGGCGATTGGAAAAGCCATCAGAACGGCATCGTAGGCCTCCTGCACGGAGCCCGCATAGACCTGAAGCCAGCCGGTGTCCCGTTCCTGAAGCGCATCGGTATGGTCCGCCCAGATGTTCCATCCCGGAGCTACGGCGCGGTTGACATTGGCCATGACAATGGGAAGCCGCGAACCTGCAGCCCAGTTTGTCATTTCATGCATGTACAGGAGGCCCTGGGAGCTGGTGGCCGTAAAGGTCCGGACGCCCGTGAGGCTCGCGCCGATGCACGCCGCCATGGCGGAATGCTCGCTTTCCACGGAGATGAAACGGCTGTTCAGCGTTCCTGAAGACACCGCCTTGGCGATCTGTTCGATGATGGCCGTCTGGGGTGTGATCGGGTAGGCGGCGATCACCGCCGGCCGGGCCTGTTGGACGGCTTCGGCGACGGCCTTGTTTCCCGTTGCGATGGTCTTCATCCTTTCGCCTCCTCGGAAGCCAGCTTCAGCAGGTTCTCTGAGATATGCCGCTTAAGCGCTTCAATGTCGGCCCCGTCCATCCCTTCAAACCGGCCTTGCGGGGACAGGTACTCTTCCAGGGGCGCCGGATTCTTCAAGGCTGTTTTGGATGGTGCCGAGAGGGACAGCTTTCCATGCCGGCGTTCATAGAGGACCCACATCCCTGTTTTCACCGCCAGCTTTCCCATCTCAACGGATTTTTCAGGGGGGAAGCGCCAGCCGGGAGGGCAGGGGGCGAGGACGTGAATAAAGGAGGGGCCCCGGAACGTGAGGGCATTTCGGACTTTCTGGAAGAGATCCCGGGGATAGGCGGGGCAGGCGGTGGCCATGAAGGGCGGGTCGTGGGCCGCGACAATCGCATCGATGTCCTTCTTTTGATGTCTTTTGCCCATGGGTGTCGTGGTTGTGCGGGCTCCGAGGGGCGTTCCGCCGGACCGTTGCATGCCGGTATTCCCGTACGCCTCGTTATCATAGCAGATGTAAAGGAAATCGGTGCCCCGTTCGAAGGCCCCGGACAGGGACTGGATGCCGATGTCGAGGGTCCCGCCGTCCCCGGCGTAGACGATGACATGGGTTTTTCTGCCCAGGGCGCGCAACGCCTCCGACATGCCGGAGGCGCAGGCGGCGGCAGCGGCGAAGGCGATGTTCACTACGGTAAGATTGAAGGCCGTGTACGGGTAGGCCCCCTGGATCACGCTCGTGCAGCATGCAGGTACGACCAGGACCGTGTCGGGCCCCGCCGCCTTGAGCACGTAACGCAGGGTCAGCGAATCGCTGCATCCCGCGCAGGCGGCGGTGCATTTCAGCAGGTATTCCTCTTCGGGGATTTTCACGGCGAAATCCCTCCTCTGCCTACAAAAGGGGTGCGAAAGATCTTTTTCGCTCAGGTCCCGTTGCCCATGGGCGTTCAAAACCGAATTAAAAAAAGGGGGTCAAAATGCCTGCTTGAAGATTTCATGCGCTTCATCGTCGAAATCGGCGCTTTCAATTTTATTTTCGTGGAATTCCTTCAGCATGTCGTCAACGGAATAGTACTTTCTTGAAAGGGGATTGTTCTTGCCGAACATAACGTTGAAGTGATCTGTATCGTAAGTGATTTTCACGTAATCTTTCATTTCTCGTGTCAAATTCAATTTCATTTTTATGCTCCCATCACGTTTCTTTTTCTGTAGTATATGCCGATTATTCGAAATGTTAAAAGTTTTTTTGTCATATATTTCACTGTCCAGAAGGAGACGTGGACGCGAGCAGATTCCAAGCTCCGGATCGGCGCGATGAAAAAGAGAAGAATGCAGAGAGGCGGTTCAACAGAAGGTTACGGCAGGGGGAGGGGCTCACGGAAAAGGAAAGATGAGACTTCGGAACCTCCCGGGGAATCCTTGATCGGGGCGGGTCGCGTTTGGGGAAGTTTGAAAGAGGCCCTCCCCTTGCCGGCGGATTGAGGAAAAAACACCTGACTGCAGATCCGGGGTCAGTCTTCAGTCAACAGGCTTTCATGCTCGATGAGGCCTTCGAAGTCCGCGGTGCCGCCTCCCGAAAGAAAACAGTCGATGATTCTTCGCCCCAGGGGATCAAGGTCATCTGAAATAAAGGGCTTCAGCTCCCGGGTAAAGTAGTCCCTCAGAATTCCAGCCCCTTCATCGAAGGCTTCCCTTCCGACCTGGGGCTGAAGGGAGGGATCCAAAAAGGATTTCGGAAAGGAAAATCCCTCGATAATGAGCTTCTCCAGTTGGTAACCCAGGAGGGGCAACGAAGACTCGCTGATCTCGTCGGATGCAAAACGCGCCCCGCCGCGCCGGGCCAGGTATTCCCGGGCAATCCATTCCGGAACAAACCCCACTCTCCAGGAGCCGATGTGCTGGACGGGGCAGAGGATGTACTGCACTTTCGGCGAATCCACGAACTGCCTCAGAAGAAGATTGGCGAACCGGGTCTGCAAGCCTGCCGCAAAGGGCCAGAATGAGCCGACTCCCTCGGAGCCGAGTCCCTCCGTATCCGTGATGCTGGGGTTGTCGTACCCCCGCGGCGAAACCAGCCTCCACAGCCAGGCGACTGCCGGGGGCAGGATATGGAACACGCCGATAATCCCATAGCTGGGTTTTTCCCGCGTGCACGGCGGAGTGCGCACGCCGAAGCTCCTGATGTCGATGCTGACAGGCTGGTTCGTGACATCGGGAACGATACTGCGGGGCAGGATAAAGCGGGGATTGGGGCAGGGCCTCGATCCTTCATCGAGAATATGGTCCCACAGCAGGGCGGTGCTGTTCGGCTGGGCATCGATATTGATGAACAGGAGCGGTTCACTGGGACGAATGGAGCGCGCCTCGATATCCGGGTCCGTTCCGTATTCCTTGATGTGATCAACGCGGATAAACCAGGAATGTTCAGCGTCGGCAACCGTCAGCTTGCCGTTGCCTTTCTGAATGGCGGGATGGCACAGGGCCATGTCGTCCGTAACGGGCCGAAGATTGCAGCCTTTCGGAATCACGAAGTGCATGCTCTCCCCGGTGACGATGTTGCTGCCGAATAAAATCGATCCGTCGTATTCCCGGTGAATGTGCTCGTTCATTTCGCTCTTGCCGCTGCCGCTTGCCCCCTCGTGCATGATGGTCACTTTGATGTTGTACGGCGTTACGACCTGGACGACGGACGCATGGGCGGTGACCCAGCCCTCCCGCTCGCCGAAATGGAGCAGGGCCCCGTAAACGCCCTTCTTGGCGCTGGGGCCCGGGTAGAGGTTGTAGCTGAAGATCTCGTAGGTGCTGCGGGTTCGGCGGTGCACGACCCTCTGTTTCCCGTCGAAATGGAGATGCCGGAAGGGCGGTGCGACATAGAGAAAACACCTCGGTGCAAATTTCTTCTCGGCTTTTGAAAGGTCGACGATCCCCTGGAGCATGGCCAGCCCGAAGGCGAAAAACCAGGCATTGGCGGGTACGAGGGCGATCGAAGGGATGCCACACTCCTTCTGCCCGGCAAGAAAGGCGAAGGCCGCCAGATCCTGCCGCCTCAACCAGCGGAATGTTTCTTCCCTGATTGGTGAGAAATCCCGGGAATAAACATCCTGGAACCTCACTTTGTCGGTCGGAAGTTCGTCGCCGATGAGCATGCTGTCGGGATCCCGCCTGCGCATGTAGGATTCGCGGTAATTCACCGAGATGCCGTTCTTGACCCTGCAGACAAATGCCTCCTGCACAGTGCCCCTGCCGGGCACATCGTATTCGACCGCCTGCTGTTTATCCTTCAGGGCGGCAAAAAAGGTCTGAAAATCTTCGATGGCGTTCACCCACAAAAGGCTTCTGCAGCCTGCCAGGATTTCAGCCACTTCTTCAGGCAGCTTCAGCCGGTCTAACATCGCATGTTTTGTCCGTTCAGGCATCTCTCTCTTCCGGTATCATTCCCGGGAAACGAATGTCCCCCGCTGCTCGGTTTTACAGCCAGACCATCAATCCTGTTTCGAAGGGGTGTGTCAGGTACTGATTGTAGGGATAGATCCGGACCCGGTAGAGCAGCTTGCCGCACATCTCCGGGTTCAGCTCCAGATGGAACACCCATTCCTGACCTATCCGCTCCAGCGGTTTCATGCACATGGTCTGCAACTTTTTGTCCCTGCCGTTCTTGGATGCGCGGCCCAGGAGCACCTCCACCTTGACGTCTTCCGGTGCCAGCCCGTTCAAGTCTGCCGAGATCTTGAGGGGCGCGCTTTCCCCGAAGAGGATGCGCCTCTGGGGATCACTGAGACGGCGGATACGGACGCCGCTCCATGCCTGCCTCACTTTGGCCTTCCAGTCGGCGAGATTCTGTGCCACGGAGAAGATGCCCGCGGAATAACGCCGCCACTGGCGTGAGGCGGGTCCGTAGAACTTGTTTACGTATTCCATGACCATCCGGGTCGAACTGAAACTCGGCAGGAGGGTGATAATGGAGAGTTTGGCCATGCGCACCCATTCGTTGGAGAAGCCCAGTTCATTGCGGCGATAGTACATGGGGATGACCTGGTCCTGCAGCACTTCGTAGAGGTCGCGGCTGTCCTCCTGATCGCGTCGGGTGTCGTCGAAGTATTCCGGGGCGGGCTTGATGGCCCACCCATTGCTTCCGTCATAGCCCTCGTCCCACCAGCCGTCGGTAACCGACAGGTTGATCACGCCGTTCATGGCAGCCTTGATACCGGAGGTTCCCGAGGCTTCCATCGGGTAGATGGGATTGTTCAGCCACACGTCACAGCCGGCAACGAGGCGGCGGGCCAGGCTCAGGTTGTAGCCTTCCACCATGAGCAGGTTCCCTTCGAATTCCGGCCAGCGCGATATGTCGTAGATGCGGCGGATGAGTTCCTGGGCGGGCTTGTCGTCGGGGTGGGCCTTGCCGGCAAAGATGAAGAGGACGGGCCGGTCGTCATTCTTGAGCGTGGAACGAAGCCAGTCCATGTTCTCAAAGAGCAGCGTGGCGCGCTTGTATGTGGCGAAGCGGCGGGCAAAGCCGATGGTCAGCACGTTGGGGTCGAGAGGATTGGTGAACTTGAGCATGCGTTCCAGGCGGGCTACGGACCCGAAAATGCGCATATGCTGGTTGGTCACGACATCGCGCACGGAAGACAGCATCTTGGCCTTCAGCGTCTGGTGCGCGGCCCAGAAGAGATGGTCCGGTATGTCCGCCACCTTCTCCCAGAAAGCGTTGTCGAAATCCGCATCCATTCGGAGCCGGCGCCATTCGTAACCAAGCTGGCTGTCGAAAAGATCCTGCCATTCCTGGGCCAGGAAGGTGGAAACGTGGACGCCGTTGGTAATGTAGTCCATGGGCGACTCCTCGGGGAGCACCTGCGGCCACATGTCGGAAAGGATGCGCGAGGAAACCTGCCCGTGGATCCGGGAAACACCGTTATGGAAGCGTGATCCGCTGAGCGCCAGTTTGGTCATGTTGAACTCCTGGCCGTAACCTGCGCCGCCGAGCTTCAGAAATTCTTCGCGCTGCAGGCCCAGGTCGTTGCAGGTTTCCCGGAAGTAGTCCCAGATCATGTCCTCTGCGAAGTGGTCATGGCCGGCTGGAACCGGAGTATGGGTGGTAAACACCGTGCTGGCCGCCACGATCTCAAGGGCGGCATGGAAGGAGAGTCCGGCTGCTTTCATCTTGCGGCGGATGCGCTCCACGACGAGAAAGGCGGCATGCCCTTCGTTGATGTGGTAAACGGTCGGTTTCAAACCAAGCTGCTCCAAAGCGCGTGCGCCTCCGATGCCCAGCACGATCTCCTGCTGAATGCGCGTGTGCAGATCTCCGCCGTAGAGCCGATGGGTGATGTTGCGGTCCTCGGCCCAGTTTCCGGGCAGATCGGTATCAAGGAGGCACAGGCGCACATGGCCGACCTGCGCTTCCCAGACCTTCACTTCGACGTTGCGGCCAGGCAGTTCGATGGTAACATGAAGCTCCCTGCCATCTTCAGTCAGAGCGGGATTAACGGGCAAATCTTCGAAATCGGAATCGGTGTAGGTGGCGATCTGGTGCCCGTCGCTGTCGATATGCTGGGAAAAGTAGCCCTGGCGATACAGCAGCCCTACGGCAACGAAAGGCAGACGCAGATCGGAAGCGGACTTGCAATGGTCGCCGGCCAGGATGCCCAGCCCCCCTGAATAGACGGGAAAGCTCTCGTGAAAGCCGAACTCTGCACAGAAATAGGCGATCAGATCATCCGGCTTGAGGTCAAGGGACATGTCCAGGCACTGAGGCTCCCTCATGTACGTGTCGAAAGCCGAGAGGACGCGATTGTAGTTGCTCCGGAAAATATGGTCATCCGCCGCTGCGTTCAGCCGTTCTTCGTCCACCCGTTTGAGGAAGGCCTTTGGATTGTGCTTCACCTTGTCCCAGAGGCCCGAGTGGAGGCGGGCAAAAAGGGTGCGGGTGGGCTGATCCCAGCTGTACCAGAGGTTGTCCGCCAGTTCGGTAAGCCGGGACAGGCGTTGCGGAATGTGAGGATTGACCTCGATAACAAAGGGTGTGCCTGGGTGCATAGGACTCTTCCTTTCTGAGATGTCAGCGGCCTGCTGAAGATTTCCTTCAGGTTACTCCTCGTGTAATGAGAGGAATAAAGCCTTGCCAACTGCTCAGTCAAATGAAATATTGAAAAAGATAATTGAGCTCCGCTACGGATTCCTTGATTCCGGTCAAGGAGAGAATTGATGTTGAATAGATATGATTAAGGCTATAGTTGTAGCGCCTTTACCGGAAACAGGATGGTGTGTCAAGAAGAATTTGCTTTCAGGTTCGCAAATTTCTACTGTCCGTCTTTGCGACGGCATTGGATCACTGAAAGCCGCTGCCGGTATAATTCTTCTGCCGGTGCCGTGCCGAAATGATGAGGAACGCATGAAAAGGATAAGCTGCCCGGCATTGACGATCCCGATGGCCCCCGGTTCTTTATCGCGGCCTTTGCGCGCCTCGGTGCGGTCGTGAGTGCCGTTGTCGATGTGCGGACGGAGGCGGAATGGAACAACGGCCATCTTGAAGGCGCCGTATGGATACCCCATGGGCGGATTGCTGAAAAAATAGCGTCCGTGTCCGGAGACAAATCACAGAAAATCTATCTCTACTGCAGAACCGGAAGGCGGGTGCAGATCGCCAAGGAAACCCTCGAAAAGCTGGGATACAGCGATGTTGTCAATCTGGGTTCCATGGAAAATGCCGCCAGGGTCCTCAAGATCAGAATCGTGAAGTGAACCGCATCCGCCATCCCCGATCCGGCGGGAAATTGGGCGCGCCTGCACCGGAGTGTCGGAGTGAGATCAGGAGAAACAGCCCGGGGAGGTCGAGCTGAGGATATAATGTTCGATGATGAGGCGGTCACGGTCGCCATGAAGACGGCTCAACAACCGGCGCAGAAAGGCTTTTTCGTCCTCGGTGGTCAGGAAGGATTGCAGGGCGTAATCGATGCCGTCGGTTACAATGTCGAAGGCGTCCATGAAATCGGAGATGCTGGCGGGAGGCTCTGCGATGATGGATTTTATTTTTTCTCTGTCGTGATTCGGCATGACCGGCAAACCTCCTAGGAAATCAACGTCAAGAAAGGCGCATGAAAATGCGCCTTTCTTGTTTTTGCAGTGATTATTTTCGGAGAACTCAGTCCCCCATCGGCAAAGAACGGCCTCCTGGAGATGACACTCCCTTAGAAGACGAGGCCATCCTCCTGAATCCGGATTTCCCTGTTCATGTGCAGGATCAAGACTTTCTGCTTCTCAACCCGATAAGGCCGACCAGGCCTGAACCGAGCAGGAGCACGGCAGGCGGAAGGGGTACAGGTGCGCCTGAATTGAGGGCTTCCACCGCGTCCAGATCAAAGCCCGCAACGGCTCCTCCATTGTCCAGCCCTACGAATTTCAGATAATTCACATACGGAAGGCCGGAGTAGCTGCTCAAGTCATACTCCACATCGTAGGCGGTCCGACCCAGGTAAACATAGGTGATGTTGTCCTTGCTTGCGTAGATGTCGACATTCGAATCGCCACCTATCACCTGATAGATTTTGAGGTCGTTGCCGGCTCCGTCGTAGGCTGTATTGTCTGTAAAGGCAAGGATAAGGGTTTCCGGGATGTCAATGGAAACGTGATTTCCGTCGTTGGGGCCCAGGGCATACTCGGCCGGGCCGCCTGCACTCGAGGATCCCGCCGGTCGGTCGAATGACACAACCTCATCCAGCCACTGGTCGGCAACACTGTTGGTTGCAAAAGCGAACAGGCCGAAAAGCAAACAGAAAGACAAGATAAAAACTTTTTTCATGGTTTCCTCCTCTGCATCCGTCGGATCATTTCCTGTGTTCGGAACGGTTTCCCCTGCTCGAGGATGCCTGGTATCATCTTGGAAGAACTGTTGAGCGATGCTGTAAAAACCCTTTCCCCGAGTTGTATCGAACGTTCGTCTGGTGCGAGAAATCACCTCCCCCCTTGTCTGCCAGTCCGGATCCCTGCAGACTCGGCAACGGAATGGAAAAATGATCGATGAGAACAGGGTCGTGTCGGTTTCCATCCTGTGCCCCCTGCGGGGGAGCCCGGAAACCGGGAATCAATAAACGCTGTTTTAACTTTAAACGATATTGAAGCCCGATGCAATCGGGCTTACCCTGAATTTTCAAAGGCCAAAACTCTTACGCAGCTTGAGCCTCTTGGCCTTTACTTTACGTTCCGGCGCGGGAAATGACGTTTGGCCCTCAGGTTTTGTCCGTAATGGTTATACGGACAGCCGGCAGGTCTGCGCCTTTTCAGTAGCTCCCTGTAACATCAGGGGGAATCCTTCGAGACTGCCGTTTCAAGTTCCGCTGTCAGTTCCTTCAGTTCGTCACGATCAAAGGTCAGCCGGACTCTGCCGCCCCCGGGATGTGAAAAAATGAGGGTTGCCCCCATGTCCGTTTTTTCAATCTGCCACCTTTTTTCCCGGGGGAGCTTGACCGCTTCCGACAGCCAGTCATCCGGGTCAAACTCCGCAATTTGTATCAGGACCCCGAAGGCATGGCGGGGATGGATGAAAATCTCCTTCCACACAGCGCCGTAATACTCGTTGTATCCAAAAAAGGGGATGCCCTTTTCCTCGAGATGCTTCATCGTTCTGCGGAGATCCGGTGTCTGGAGCGTGATGTGGTGGACGCCGCCTTCCCTGTGCTTCAGAAACCCCTCAAGATAGCTTCCCTTTCCCGTAGGTGAGATGATCTCCAGCCGGGACAGATCGCCCAGGGAAAAGATCTGCCAGAAGTACTTCATCTGGGGGCTCCCCATGGAGCCGACGCAGGCAACAGCCCCCAATACGTCCCGGAAAAAGTGTTCCGCTCTTTTCTGGTCTCTTACCGCAAGCGATACATGGTCTATTCTCGAAATCAAAACCGTTCCTCCCAGTCACCATTATTTCGAGGACCGTGCGAGGCCACTTCCGACGATATCACAACGGCTTTCTGACGGTCCCTCTCTGTTCTCCATTTCCCTTCGGCCGCCTCCCGCGGCGGACAGGGATGGACTGCCGATTTATATACAGGAACCGGGGCTAAAGGGAAGCATGAAAGTTTAGAGGCATTTTCCCGCGTGATTCCCAATTGTTTCTGGGCATGAGGCCTGCCGGTCAACTGGTTCAAGGCAGAAATTTCTCGAGGAATCGATGGATGATGCGTCATGGGATCAACCGGTTTTCAGGCCCCATCGGTCAAAAATAGTCCGAGAAGGATGTGCTGGCACCGTACTTGCTTTACCATACGTCAAGCAATGTTCATCTTCTTGTCGGCCTGGTCCGCGCATGCCGCCGGACCAGGCCGACACTCCTGTCATCCAAACCCTGCAAAGCCAGGCATTCCTGTCCGCGGAGGGATCCAAAAAAAACCAAAAAGTGAACGGATGGGATTGACCCCTTGAAGGGGGCCGTTAGCGCCTTGCTACGCGAGCGTCAAAAAATATTCATGAGGTTGTCCGGATAGAGGGTTGTAATAGGGATGTATCGACTCTGCCAGTTTTATGCTGGTATATGTTCCGTAATCGATCCGTATTGAGTTTGTCTTAAATTGTGGCACTATTACAGCGCTTTGGCGATTCGGCCGGCGGAGTTCCAGGAAAAGCCGTCTTTGATCTGACCCTGGCCGCGTGACCCCTTGTCCGAATCCGAATGCTGAAAGGAAAAGGGGGCTTTCTTCTTAGAGAGAATCCATTTTTTTGCCGCCTGGAAAGATGCTTCAACGAAGCATGACATGCCGGACGGACTGTAAGGGAAGAGCTATGAATTACCAACAATACCTGAAAACATTGATCGGCAGGAGAGGGACACTGGACTTTCCGGAAAAGGGCTCCTGTGGTGTGCTTGAAAACAGTTCCTATTACAAGCTCCGCTTCAACGAATCAAACCTTTCCCATCGGAATGCCCATCTCATCGATGTTCAGGATGACTTTGTCGTCATCCAGCACGATGTCCATGGGGCGATGAAAATACCCCTCTCGTTTTTCTGGTAAATGAGTCAGGACCGGCGACGGTGGCTTCAGGAAAGGCCCATCGTTCCGGCGGCCGTCGTCAGAACGTCAGGGGATCACCCAGGAGGCGTCCATCCGGCTTTCTTTCCACGAGAATTTTGCCCGGATATGGCCGGTCAATTTCAGCAGCAGCCAGTCCATTTCATCAAACCGGCAGACAATGGCGGCAAAGTTTTTCCGGGCTTCGGGAATATCAAATAATTTTGGCGCCTTTTCCAGGAGAAAACCCGGAAGACCCGAACTCGGATTCTCCGTGGGCGACCCCGGCGGAATTTCTGCGCAGTAGTTGATGCGGTGATGCAGGCGCACCTGGTCCCACTGCGCTTCCGCCACCTCGTCATCGGTGTGGACCGAAGCGGTTCCTGAAATGCGCAGCTGCAGCCATTTTTCAGGATGATAGAACAGCCAGCTCACATTGGGATTGTCCCGGATCTGCGGGACCTTTGAACCCCGGGCATCGCAGTGACAGACCAAGGCCCGGTCCCTTTCTGAAAACTCCCTCAGGATCACGATCCGCACCTGGGGCCTGCGGCCATCCATGGTGGTCAGGATGGCCTGGTGAAAGGGGTCCCTGAAGTTTTGGACGCCGTTATGGAGTTGTCTCCAGCTTGATTCGAGAACTTCATCCAGTGTTGAAATCGTTTCTTTTTTCCCAAATACCATAGACATTCCCGCAGGCCGTGCAGACAGCATGTCAGCTTCTGGGCACGCCTTCCCTGAAAAGAAGTTACAGCCAACAAATTATTCCCTTTCATATCACAATCTTCAGGAAATACATATCATGATCGGCAAGAGCCTGATGTTCCGTGACTTTACAGGGAAGAAGGCCTGAAAGGACGGTGGAAATCACGGCGGGAGGCGTGCAGGACCTGATCTCGTTTACTGCGGCGAAAGGAGGAGGACGCGCGTATTCGTGGACTGGTCGAGGCAGGCCGCTTCTTCTCCATGCCAATGAGAAGGCGGTAAAAACCGGGGCGCTCCAATTAAATCTTGACGGTGCTTTTCGTATGGCCTATTTTTCCCCATATTTTCTTCCCATGCCGTGTGCGGAAAGGTCGTTCTTCATGAAAAAGCGCTTTGCCTGTCTGGCCGCTGCCACCCTCGTGATATCGTTTTTTCTGATCACCGCCTGTTCGGAAAGTTCCCGGGATGCCGCTCCGGAAAAAACAAGCCGGGACAGACAGATTCCTGTCACCGCCGCCAAGGCGGTACTCAAAGAAATTCCGATAGAAATCAAAACGTTCGGGAATGTTCAGGCCCGTTCGAGTATCCAGATCAAGTCGGAGGTTGACGGCATTCTCGCCAAAGTGCACTTCAGCAAGGGGCAGACGATCCGGAGGGGAGATCTCCTCTTTACCATCGATTCCCGATCCTACCAGGCGGAGCTGGATCGGGCCAGGGCCAACCTCCTCAGGGATCGGGCCATGGAAGAACATGCCCTCCTCACGGCGGCACGTTTTCGAGAGCTCTTCAAGAGGGAATTGATTTCCCGCAGCGACAACGACAAGGCCCAGGCGGAAGCGGCCGCCCTGACGGCAACGGTTCGAGCCGACCGGGCGGCGGAAGCCACGGCGGGGCTCCAGGTCGGACGCTGTTCCATCTACAGTCCGATCACCGGGCGGGCCGGAGACCTTCTCACCGCGGAAGGGTCCTTGATCAGGGCCAGGGAGGCCACCATGGTGACGATCAACCAGATCCGGCCCATCGAGGTTTTTTTCAGCGTCCCCCAGGCCGATCTGCCCGCGATCCGCAGTGCGATGGCCGGAGGAATCCTGAGAGTCAGGGCAGGATTGCCGGGGGACAGCAGGCCTCCGGAGGAGGGCGACCTCTTTTTTATCGACAATTCGATCAATCAAGGAACCGGAACGGTGCGTCTTGCCGGGGTGTTCAGCAACGACCGGGAGGTGCTCTGGCCGGGCCAGTACGTCACCGTGACCCTGGTGCTCGGGATCCGGAAGGACGCCCTGGTCGTGCCGGCGGAGTCGGTTCAGGCGGGTCAGGATGGCAAATTTGTCTTTGTCGTCAAAGAGGACCAGACGGTTGAACTCAGGCCGGTTGCCGTCCAGATGGCCACCGGGGTTGAGGCGGTCATCGACAGGGGTCTGGGGGCCGGCGAGCGTGTTGTAACCGACGGCCACCTGGAACTCGTCCCGGGCGCCCGGGTCGAGATCAGGGCTGCCGCCGATAAAGAGCCCGCAAAAACGCCGGGGGCGCGTCCGTGATTCTTTCGGAGCCCTTCATCCGCCGCCCTGTCATGACGATGCTGTGCATGCTGAGCATCGTCCTTGCCGGTCTGATCGGTTATCGCCTCCTGCCGGTGAGCGATCTGCCCGCGGTGGACTTTCCCACGATCAGCGTTTCCGCCTCCCTGCCCGGTGCAAATCCGGAAACCATGGCCTCAACAGTGGCGACCCCTCTTGAAAAGGAATTCACGACCATTGCCGGCCTCGACTCCATGATCTCCACCAGCTCTCAGGGGTCGACCCGCATCACCCTGCAATTTGACCTGAATCGCAATATCGATGCGGCGGCCCAGGATGTGCAGTCCGCCATCTCGCGCGCCAGCCGTCGTCTACCTGAGGATCTGCCGACCCCGCCGTCCTTCCGAAAGGTCAATCCCGCCGACCAGCCGATTCTGTACCTGGCCCTGACCAGCCCAACCCTTCCAATGTATCTGCTCAACGAGTACGGGGAGACGCAGCTTGCGCAGCAGATATCGAGGGTGACCGGCGTGGCGCAGGTGTCCGTCTACGGCTCGCAGAAGTACGCCGTCCGCATCGAGCTGGACCCCCATGCCCTGGCCTCCCGCGGCATCGGCATCGACGAGGTGTCCTCGGTTATCGGTCATTACAACGTCAACAATCCCCTGGGTACCCTCACCGGCGCGCAGACCCTGGCCACGCTGCAGTCTGAAAACCAGCTGATGAAGGCCGGCCTGTACCTGCCTCTCGTCGTGGCCTACCGCGACGGCCAGCCCGTGCGCCTTCAGGAGCTGGGGAACGTTCGGGACAGCGTTGAAAATGACAGGGTGGCGGCATGGTTCGCCACGCCGACAACCCGCAGCCGCGCCATCATCCTGGCCATTCAGCGGCAGCCCGGAACCAACACGATCCAGGTCGCCGACGCCATCAAGGCCCTGCTGCCCGCCTTCCGCGAAAAGCTGCCGGCATCCGTATCCCTGGTCGTCCTGCGCGACAGCAGCATTCCCATCAAGGACTCGGCAAGGGATGTGCAGTTCACCCTGTATCTGACCCTGGTCCTCGTCGTCCTGGTCATCTTTCTCTTCCTTCGCAATCTGTCCGCAACGGTCATTCCGAGCTTGACCCTTCCCGTCTCCCTTATCGGAACCTTTGCCGTCATGTACCTTCTGGATTACAGCATCGACAACCTGTCCCTCATGGCCCTGACCCTGTCTGTGGGGTTCGTCGTCGATGACGCCATCGTCATGCTGGAAAATATCATGAGGCATATCGAGATGGGAAAACCGCGGATGAAGGCGGCCCTGGAAGGGGCCCGGGAAATCGGCTTCACCATCGTATCCATGACCCTCTCGCTGGCCGCCGTGTTCATCCCCGTCCTCTTCATGGGGGGCATCGTGGGACGCCTCTTCCGGGAGTTTTCCGTTACCATTGCCGTGGCCGTTCTGATCAGCGGCTTCGTCTCCCTGAGCCTGACCCCCATGCTCGCCAGCCGGTTCATCCGCGCCCCGGGGAGAGAACGGCATGGGCGGGTCTACCTCATGGTGGAGTCGGGGTTTGATGCGATGCTCAGCTTTTACCGCAGCACCCTGCTTTGGGTCCTTTCCCGCGAGCGCGCAACCCTGATCTTTTCCGCCGCCCTTCTTGCCGCAACGGTCTTCCTGTTTTACGCCATTCCCAAGGGCTTCATCCCCTCGGAAGACCGGGACCAGATCTCGATCAGGACGGAGGCGGCAGAGAACATCTCCTTCGATTCCATGGTTCAGCATCAGCTGGCTCTGCTCGATATCGTGCAGAAGGACCCCAACGTCGACCGCTTCATGTGCAGCGTGGCCTCAGGAGGCGGCCAGAGCGCCACGAATACCGGGAGCATGTTCATCGTCCTCAAGCCCCGCCGTGAAAGGGAACTCAGTGCGGATCAGGTGATCGACAGGCTCCGGCCAAAGCTCGCCTCCGTTCCGGGCATCAGGGCCTTTCCGACCAATCCGCCCCCGATCAACATCGGCGGACGTGTGACCAAAAGTCTCTATCAGGTGACATTCCAGGGGATTGAAACGAAGGAGCTGTTCCGCTACGGCGCTGAAATGGAGGATCGGATGCGCCGGATGGAGGAGCTGCAGGATGTGAGCAGCGACCTGCAGCTGAAGAATCCCGAGGTGCACATCGATATCGACCGCGATCAGGCGTTCATCCTGAACGTCACGCCGATGCAGATTGAAAACGCCCTTTACAGCGCCTACGGGTCGCGCCAGATTTCGACGATCTACACCCCGAACAACGATTATCAGGTCATCATGGAACTGCTGCCTCAGTACCGGACCGATCCTTCCGTGCTGTCCATGCTTCATGTCCGGTCTTCCACCGGGCAGCTGGTCCCCCTGAGGGCGATCACGACGCTGCGGGAGGATATCGGCCCGCTGACCATCAGCCATTCCGGACAGCTGCCCTCGGTGACCATTTCGTTCAACCTCAAGCCCGGCTATTCGCTCGGCCAGGCGGTGGAGAGGATCCAGGCCATGACGGCCGCCTCCATGCCCTCCGGGATGACGTTCGAATTTCAGGGAACCGCGAAGGCCTTCCAGTCATCCCTTGCCAGTATGGGGATTCTGTTGATTCTGGCCATCGTGGTGATTTACATCATTCTGGGGATCCTCTATGAAAGTTTCTATCATCCCGTCACCATCCTCTCCGCCCTGCCTTTCGCCGGTTTCGGGGCGCTGCTGGCCCTTATGGCCTTCCGCCATGACCTTTCCATCTATGCCTTCGTGGGCATAGTCATGCTGGTCGGCCTCGTGAAGAAGAACGGAATCATGATGGTGGACTTCGCCATCGAGGCGCAGCGCAGACAGGGGAAAAATCCGCATGACGCCGTCTACGAGGCCTGCCTCGTCCGTTTCCGCCCGATCATGATGACGACGATGGCCGCCCTCATGGCCGGGCTGCCCATCGCCCTGGGATACGGCGCAGGGGCCGAATCCCGGCGCCCCCTGGGGCTGGCCGTCGTCGGCGGCCTGCTCTTTTCGCAGACGCTGACCCTGTATGTGACGCCGGTGTTCTATGTAGCGATGGAAAAATTGCGGAGCCGGATCGCCAGCGGCCATCGGAAACAAGACTCCGCGACGGGGGCGGAGCCCTGATCGATCAAGACATCCACAAAAAAACGAACGCCGGAATGCATCCCATTGGCTGAACGAAAAGGACCCTGCCGCAGGAGAAGAGATCCTGGTGGCGTCTCCGGGTTCCGTCCGCATAGTGTAACTCCGCGGGCGTTGCACATGGCTGCGCTGCGCTGTGATGGTGAAAGGCGGAAATAATCCGGAAATCCGGAACCGTCAGAGTTCCTCAAGGTGATACGCAGCAAGATGCCGCCGGCTGTTGCCGCCGTATTTTTTTTTGACACTCGCCGCTGGGGCTTATATACTTTTCCTGCGTGGCGAGGCACGTTTTTATCGGTACTGAGAAAATGGTGCGGGGAACGCCAGGGGGTCAACAGGTGGGGAGGGAGAAAATGCAGGAGAAGAAAGGAAAAGGCTTTTTGCTGGGAGGGCCCGCCGGAACCGGGGCGAACGGCCCGCAGGAGGGCGACATCAGGCTGCGCGACGAGAGGGGAAACTGGCATGTCGTTCAGGGCATTCCCCTGTATCCGCCACTCTATACCGATCGCTCCGCGACGATAGCCGTCATCGATTCCGGGATCCTGGCCGATCATCCGCAGATCAGGGGACTGATTGCCGAGCAGGAGGATTTTACCGGGGAGGGTCCGGAAGACAGGATCGGACACGGCACGATTGTGGCCATTCTGACACTGCAGGCCCGGAGTGCAGCGCCTCCGGAATTCCAGAACCTGCCCTCTCCGAGGATTCTTGTGGCGAAGGTGGCGGATGCCGACGGCACGGTAGACAAGCACGCCGTGATTTCAGCAATCGACTGGGCCGCCTCCCGTGGAGCCGGAGTCGTCAATCTCAGCCTGGGGTTTATCGAAGGGACGGACGATTACAGCGATCTGTGTTCCGCCATCACGAAGCATCCCGAAGTGCTCTTTGTGGCGGCTGCCGGCAACTACGGACCGGATGTCAGGGTGTATCCCGCGGCATGCGCCCAGGATGGGGCGGCCAATATAATCTCTGTGGGAACGACGGACGATTGGTCCGGGAAAGGCGACATCCAGGCTCCGGGAACGGTCACCCTGAAGCCTCTTGAACCGTAAGGCTGTCGAGGCAGCACTGAAGCAGATCCACAGAAGGAGGTTCTGATATGGAGAGGGCCGCCGTTCTTATCGGTGTCAGCAAAACGGGCAATCTGCCCGAGCTCCAGGCGGTAACGCCGAGCGTCCAGCGCATGACGGACTGGGCGCGCAGGCAGGGAATCGATGAAGGGCACCTGCAGGTCCTGACGGACGAGAAGAATCCCGTAACCGTTGAGCAGGTCCATTCGGCGATCACTGCCCTTGTCGACCGGGCCTCGGTGGAGCAGCTTATCGTCTATTTTTCCGGACACGGAATCAACATCGACAGCGAATTCTGGCTTCTTTCCGGTGCTCCGAAAAACGTCAACGAGGCCGTCAACGTCGAGGGAAGCGTGCGCCTTGCCCGGTATTGCGGCATCAGCCATGTCGTCCTGATATCCGATGCCTGCAGGAGTGCCGCGGAAGGCCTCCTGGCCCTGCAGATCAAGGGCGGCGAAGTGTTTCCCAACGAGCCCGTCAGCGGGACGGAGAAGCCTGTTGACATCCTCTTTTCGTGCGCCCGCGGGAAACCCTCCCTGGAAATTGTCGATCCGGCCGCGGCGGCGGCTGAAGCGGCCAAGCGCTATTCGGCGCTGTACACGGAGGTGCTGCTGGACTACCTTACCGGGCGGCACCAGGAGACCCTGCATCCCGTTGAAGAGGACGGCAGGGTCGTCGCAGAACTCCGCCTGGGAGAGCTGGCAGACTGCCTCAAGAGGGACGTGCCGGCCCGACTGGCTGCCATGAAGATCGACCCGAAGCTCAACCAGCTACCGGACGACCGGATCAGCCGCCATACGGAGGATGCATGGATCGCGCGCATGCCCTTCAAGGGCAGGCTTCTCTCCCGGACCTTTTCCCCCGGCATTCCCGCGCGCGAGCCGCCGCCGGTTACGCCCTTTACGGTTTCCGAGGGACTGGTATCCGCGTCCCTCGAGGGCGACCAGCGCAAATGGAAGGAACTGCTCAGCCTGGAATCAGGCGGCCGCGAAAGGGGGCTGCTCGAGGCGGTGGCCACCCAGGCGGAGCCCTTCGGCCCGATGCATTTCGAAACCCAGTGCGGGTTCAAGATCCGGGGCGCGCGGATCGTTGACACGGTCCAGCGCGATGTGGCCGTCGAACTTCTGGGAACGGCGGGAGACACTGTCCGGGTCGGGGGGCTGACGGCGCCGGGGGCGAACGTGCTCCTCGTCCTCGAAAACGGATGCGGAGTCGCGGTTCCCGCACTGCCGGATTTCATCGCCGCCCTCAGCTTCGAAGGGGGGCAGCTGGTGGATGTGAGCTATGAACCTTCGGAAAACACGTGGCGCTGGGGCGAGTATGCCCATGCGGTCAACGAGCTGCGTTCCCTGCGGGCGACGATCGCGGCATCGGCCGCCCTGGGCGTATTCCGCCTCAACGAGGAGGGCGGCCTCGCCCTGGCGAGGCGCATGCAATACGCCAAAGGGGTCGATCCGTCCCTGGCGCTCTACGCGGCCTACGTCTATGACAGCCTGCAGCGGCGCGACCTCATTGACGAAATGCGCTCTTACATGGAAGGCGATCTCGGCCTTGTCTTCTTCGATGTCGCGCTTCTTTCAAGGGCGCCGATCATGGGGCGTTTTGTCCCGCCTTTTCCAATGCTTTCCCAGGGGTGGGCCCTTCTTTCCGCCTACCGGGCGCAGTTGCCGCCATCACTTCACGGAATCGAGCAATGCCGGGTTCCCTCGCTCTGGACGATGTTCAACGGGAAGGGTGTCGCCATGCTTCGAAAAGCAATTCTCTCAGGAGGAATAGAACGATGAAACAGCTGGTGTTCATACACGGTCGTGCGCAGGAGCACAAGGATGCCGCCGAGCTCAAGATGCAGTGGATTGCCGCATTTCGTGAGGGGCTTGAAAAGAATGGTCTTTCAATGCCGATTTCCGAGGATGCCATCCGGTTTCCCTATTATGGCGAAACCCTCCATGGCCTCGTGAGCGGACTGCCGCCGGAGAAGGTGGCGGAGGTCATTGTCAAGGGGGACAACGCCGACGATGAGGAGAGGACTTTCATGCGGGCCGTGATCCAGGAGGTGCAGCAGCGGGCGGGAATCAGTGACGCCATGCTCGCCGAGGCGGCCGGAGCGGACGTCATCGCAAAGGGGCCGCTCAACTGGGAATGGCTCCAGGGTGTGCTGAAGGCGATCGACCGCTTCGTGCCGGGAGCGAGCGGGGCCAGCATCGCCATCGCCACGAATGACGTGTACCAGTATCTTTACAATATCGGCATCCGGGACGAGATTGAAACGGGAATCCGGAAAGCCATGCTTCCGGACGTTCCGACGGTGGTTGTCTCACATTCACTGGGTACCGTTGTTTCCTACAGCCTCCTCCGCCGTGAAGGGAAGGAGCTCCGCTGGAACGTCCCGCTGTTTGTGACGGTCGGCTCTCCGCTGGCGATCACGGCGATCCGGAAATCTCTCGCACCGAACAAGCATCCGGCATGCGTCGGGAAGTGGTTCAACGCGATGGACGAGCGCGACGTCGTCGCCCTGTACCCCCTGGACAAGGAAAATTTTCCATTGAATCCTGCCGTGGAAAACAAGACGGATGTGCGGAATCATACGGAGAACCGTCACGGGATTGCGGGGTACCTGAACGACAAGGAGGTGGCCAGGCGCATTTACGATGCGCTTGTTCAGCCGTGACGCAGGGGGCATGTTTCACGAAGCAGCATCCGGATGAAGAGTTCCCGATCCGCTCAGCGCGCCGCTGTCCGGAGCCGTTGCCTTACGGGGCGAAGGGGTTGATCATCTCTGTGCAGCTTACGCCCGTCTGGGGATCATGACTGCAGATGTATCTTTTCCCCTTGCAGATTGCCTCCCAGCTCTGCGTACCCAGGAAGCCGATCAGAGGCGCGTTTTCAATTTCGATCTGGTCAGCCTTGCAGTCGATGACGGTCGATGACATCCGGGCGTACTTTTCGGAGACGGCGCAGCCGCTCACCATCAGGCAGGCAATCACCCATATGATCGTTTTTTTCATTCCAACTCTCCTTGGCGATGATTGTGATGCAATTGAACCGGGATCCTATACGACTTCGGCCTTGAAGGCAATGCCGCGTTTTCCGCCGGAAGGGCGCAAGCAGGCCGGGCAACGGAAATCAGTGCTTGACGAGAATGGCCGCAAAAAATCCATCCATGCCGGACGTGTCGGGAGCCGTCCGGAAAAACCCATCCTCCCCGATCAGGGTGGAGGCCTCCGAAGAAGCTCCGGGAGATGAACGGATGGAAAACTCCCCGTGACGGGAGAGAAAGTTTCCGATGAGAAGCTCGTTTTCTTCGGGAAGGATCGTGCAGGTGCTGTAAACGAGACGTCCGCCGCGGCGGAGAAGAGCGGCGGCGCGATCCATGATGCCGGCCTGAAGGCGGCCGTGGGAAGAAGGGTCCTGAGGCTTCAGGCGCCATTTGATTTCCGGATTTCTCCGCAGGGTTCCCAGACCTGAACAGGGTGCGTCGACGAGAACGCGGTCGAATGTTCCCTGGAGCAATTCCCCCCATTTCGTCGAAGCATCCGCCTGGAGGGTCTCAACCATGGTAATGCCCATCTTCGCCGCCAGGCGATTCAGGGCGTCCAGCTTGCCCGGATAGAGATCCACCGCCAGAACGCGGCCCCCATTCTTCATCAGGGCGGCCAGGTGGGTCGTCTTGACGCCGACGCCGCAGCACAGGTCGAGGATTTCCTCTCCCGGCTCCGGTGAGACCAGGCGGGCAATCAACTGGGAAGCCTCGTCCTGGAGAAGGAAAAGACCCTGGCGGCCCGCGGAAGATGACCGGAGATCATCGGAGGGGCCGTTCAATTGCAATCCGTCCGGGGAGAAATGCGACTCGGTGACGGAGAATCCCTCCTCCTCCAGCAGTGCCTTTAAAAGGGGACGCGACGATTTGAGGGTGTTGACTCGAAGGGTCACGGGCGGGACCTGGTTGTTGGCGCGGCAGAGGGACAGGGTCCGCTCCGGACCGTACATCCTGCTCCAGCGGCGCACCAGCCAGAGCGGATGGGAGCAGACAACGGAGATATGCTCTTCCGGATTTTTTCCCATATCCGGGTAGGGAAAATCGTGGTTCCGTCCCCTGCGCACGGCGTTTCTCAGCAGGGCGTTCACCAGATGTTCCCGGCCGGGGTAGCGGTTCCTCGTCAGCTCGACAGCTTCATTGACCAGGGCAAAATCGGGGATCCGCTCCAGAAACAGAAACTGATAGAGGGCCGTCCTCAGAATGTTTTTGATCCCATCCTGCATGGATGCGAACTTTCCCTTGTAAAGCCGCTCAATGATCCAGTCGAGATGCCCCCTCATCCTCAGTGTGCCGTAAACCAGGGAGGTGAGGAGATGGCGGTCCGCGGCATTGGCGAGGGCATGACGGCGGAGACAGGCGTCGAGGAGGGGCTCGGCGAACGCCCCCGTTCGGTCGATGCGATCAAGGAGATCTACGGCCAGGCTGCGTGGGGAGGGAATCATTTCAGCCAAGAACCGTGTCGGGAAGCAGCTCGTAGCCCCGGAGAAAATCCGACGCGTTCATGCGCTTGCGGTTTTCCATCTGAATGTCCTTCAAGATAACATAGCCGTTTTTTGCGGTCACCGGCAATCCTTCCTTCGTTCCGCTTCCTACCTGACCGGGTTTTCCCGATACGGGCTGCTCGATTCCCCTGGCCGCAAAGATCTTCAGGGTCTTGCCGTCCAGGAACGTGTAAGCGCAGGGGGCAGGGGACAGGCCCCGGATCTGATTGACGATTGCGGAAACCTCCTGGTCCCAGCGAATACGTCCGTGCTCTTTTTTCAGCATCGGCGCATAGGAGCTCAACGAGTTATCCTGGGGGATCCTGGGCGCCTGGTGGCTCTCGAGCAGTTGAACCGCCTGAACAAGAAGATCCGCTCCAAGGGCCGCCAGGCGGTCATGAAGCTGGCCGAAGGTTTCCTCCGGGCCGATCGGGGTTTCTTCCTGAAGAAGAATATCCCCTGTATCCAGCCCCTCATCCATGTACATGATGGTGACGCCGGTGCGGGTTTCCCCGTTGATCAGGGTCCAGTTGAGCGGCGCTGCCCCGCGATATCTGGGGAGCAGGGAGGGATGGACATTGATGCAGCCCAGGGGCGGAAAATCCAGGACCTCCCTGGGCAGGATCTGCCCGAACGCGGCAACGGCGATCAGGTCCGCCGGGAACTGCTTCAGGATCTCCAGAAAGGAGGGATCTCTGACCTTCTGGGGCTGGAGAACCGGGATGCTCCAGCGGGCCGCCGCGACTTTGACCGGCGGCGCCACCAGGTGCTTTCCCCGTCCTTTCGGGCGGTCCGGCTGCGTGACAACGGCGGCGATTTCATAACCCCTTTCAACCAGCTTTTCCAGCGACGGCAGGGCAAATTCGGGGGTCCCCATGAACAGTATGGTTGGTTGCGCCATTTTGGAAAATCTCCTGTCATTCCAGCCGAATGGTTATTTCAAGCCGGCATGTCTCCTTTCGATCCATGTCAAATAGCCTGCGAAAAGCGACGGGTCAAGGCTCTTCATCGTTTTGCGAAGATCGATAAAATTCACGGTTTTTATAAATTTCAGGTGGGGCTCCTGTTCGCAGAGCAGGAGCGCGCGCAGAAAAAGTCCTGCCTCGAGGCCGGGCTCAGGCGTTTGCCGGAATTTCCTCTGCAGGGCAAGATAGTCCTCCACGAGTTCCTTCAAGCCTTCATACAGACCCAGCAACCCGGGTTTGAAAAGGTCACGAAGCACGGCATGGACCGGAAGCCATGCCAGGGCAAGGGATTCATCCCCATATCGTTCCACGAGTTGATCCCTCAGGGATAGAAGATTTGAATCCTTCAGAAATTCCCAATCCAGTGCCTTCGGGTCGTTCAGACAGGCATTCAGGTAGCATTGCCGAGCCTGCGCGAACTCATGGCGCATCAGGTAGGCATCACCGAGATAGCCGTAAATAAGGGCATTTCTCGGCGAAAGAGGAAGGCAGACCTGCAGGGCCGCGATGGCCTCGTCCGGTCGACCGGCCTGCAGATAAATAAACCCCGTGGGGACCGCATTGGAAAGATAAGGGGTGCCGGCCAGGTGATGATCTTCGATCGCCTTCAGAATCCTTTTCTGAAGAGAGGAGCGGATTCCGTCCAGGATGTCCTTTGAGATGCAGGCAACTATGCCGGCATCAGCTTCAAGGGCATTCACGAGGTTGTAAAGGTAAACAGGTTCCTCGATGCCGTCGGGAGCCTGTATCAACTTTTCCTCCAGGAAATCGATGATTTGAAGGAAATGTTCAACCTGCTCCCGCGCCCGGTAGATTGCCCCATAATGCTCAAGGGAATTCTTGGCTGACTGCAGGTCCAGTGACATGAGATCGGCGAGGCCGCTGTTGAGCAGGGTATAGGCATCATCGAACAGGGAAATCTGTTCAAAAACAGGATGGGCTTTCGGGCTCATGACGTTGCGGACATCCCCAAGAAGAAGGCCTCCGCTTGCCGCAGAGGCCTGTTTTTTATTGAATCAGTCCTTATTTGTAAGGAAAGGAGGCAGATTATGGAAGACTGAAACGGCCTTCTGCATCGGCCAAGGCGATATTGACTTCCAGGACTTCATAATTGCCGTTCTTTTCCACGTTGACCTTGATCTGATCATCGGACACGTTGACATACTTCCTGACGACGTCCAGCAGTTCCTTCTGAAGAAGGGGAATGAAATCAAAAGAACCGCGATAAAGCGCATTGCGCTCATGGGCCACGATAATCTGGAGACGCTCCTTCGCGATCGCCGCGCTTTTTCGTTGCTTCAGGAAACTGAAATAGCTAAAAATATTCATGTTAATTCCCAAATAAACGAGCAAAAAAACTTCTTTTGTTCAAAAAACGGTGCGGACGATCTTCGCCGAGAAAACGCGCAACGACATCGAGATAGGCCTGTCCGGCGTCGCTGTTCTTGTCCAGCGCAACGGGAATTCCGGAATTGGAGGCCTGCAGAACCGAAGGGGACTCTGGGATAATGCCCAGCAGTGGGATCGCCAGGATTTCCTGGATATCCTTGGCGCTCATCATGTCCCCGGTGTTGACCCGCTTGGCGAAGTAACGCGTTACCAGCAGATGTTCCCGGACCGGCGCGTCTCCATTCTGCGCCCGCTTGGTTTTGCTCGCCAGGATGCCGATGATCCGGTCTGAATCGCGGACGGATGAAACTTCCGGGTTGGTCACAATAATGGCTTCGTCGGCGAAATACATGGCCATGATCGCCCCGTGTTCGATTCCGGCCGGTGAGTCGCACACGATGAAATCAAAACGCTCCTTGAGCTCTTCAAAAACCTGCTCGATTCCTTCCACGGTCAACGTATCCTTGTCCCGGGTCTGGGATGCGGGGAGGATATAGAGGTCGTCGACGCGCTTGTCCTTGATCAACGCCTGATTGAGATTCCCCTCCCCCCTGATGACATTGACGAAATCGTAGACGACGCGGCGTTCACATCCCATGATGAGATCCAGATTACGCAATCCGATGTCAAAATCGATGACGACCGTTTTATGTCCGCGCATGGCGAGACCTGTAGCAAAAGCGGCGCTGGTCGTGGTCTTTCCCACGCCACCCTTTCCGGAGGTAACAACAATGACTCTAGCCAAGGGAAAATCTCCTTAAAACAAAATGCAATCTTATAAAAAGCAACGTCTCTGACATTAAAAACAAAAAGGGTCACACAAGATCCTGGACCCCTGCATGGCCTTGATCGAGGCTATCCTGCAAAGGGCTGGATCACCAGACGATCCTGTTCGAGATAAATCTGAACGGCCCTGCCTCTTACCGAATCGTCAAAGTCTTCATTCAGCTTGTACTGGCCCGCGATGGAAACCAGTTCCGCATCGAAATTCCGGCAGAAAATCCGGGCTTCGGAATAGCCGTGTATGCCTGCGACGGCCCGCCCCCGAAGGGCTCCGTATACGTGGATGCTTTTTCCCGCCAGAACTTCCGCCCCGGGATTGACCGCCGACAACACCACGAGATCGCCCTGGAGGGCCGCCACCTGCTGTCCGGAGCGGACGGGCTGGGATACGATCTTGTCCTTCGTTGCCGGGAGTGTCCGCTCCTCCTGCGGTTCGGTCCGGGAGATCATGGGTTTGGTGTCGGGAAGAATCCCCAGGGACAGGCTCAGCGCCACCTGACGCATCTGAGGGCTTCCTCCCCGGATTCCGACCGGCACCAGCCCGTGTTTCCTCACCAGATCGACCAGGTGCGGAACATCAAGCGGAGCATCCACATTCTGCAGCGCATTCAGATCGAGCACGAGGGGGGCGCTCTGGAAAAAATTCTTTGCCTTGCCGATTTTCTCGGCGAACTGCTGCTCAATGCGCTCCCTGTCGCTGTCGTAAAGGTAAAGCACCATCAGAGACAAAAGGTTGCCTTTCAACTCTAGGACTGGTGTATGTGCGACAGATGAGGACATGTTATCCTGTAAACATCCCGCGGGCCGATGGTTCTGGAATCTCTGGTCAGCTTTTCTGCTTCGGCAAGGGCAACGTGGTCGAACCGGTTCCCTGGATACGGATGGCAGCTTGTGATGGCCGATATTTTTCAAGTTGAGGAACTATAAATGGAAGGCTGGTTTGTGTCAAGGAAATTAGAATGGAGCGGGAAAATTTGTCCGGATTGTCTAACATTCCGGAATTATGGGGGATGAAGAGAAACGAGTCCTGTTCGCACCCGGCAGGTTCTCCCTGGTGAACGATGCGCGTGATTTCAGCAACGGCCAACCGCCGGCCTGCGGATCGGGTAAAATTGTCTTGACTTATTCATCATTGAGCCTATCCTGAAGATCTTCATGTAATTGACATCTGCTGATCCGTAAATCTCCCTTCGGCAAGGGGAAAAGAAAGAGCTAACGAAGTCCTGCCCATTACAGTGAGGCGGGGCTTTTTTTATGGAAGAAATCCCTCAGGGGATGTGATCAATGAATTTTTTTATGGACGGAGAACGATATGAACATACACATTTTGGAACCGTTGAATCATTTTGTGAAGCTGCAGGGTGATGAATGGGAAAGCGGCTGGTGGAGCCTTGAAGAAGACAAGGCGAAAGGGTTGGTCGGCGGTGAAATCTATTTCCACAAAAAGCTGCAGGAGCCGTCTTATTTCGGGGGGGTCATAACGGGCTACCGGGTCGAGCAGGACGGCCAGCACAGGGGCGATGTTGTTTTCACGCTCCAATATCAATCGGAATGCAGAAATGTGAGGACAGGAAAATACGGGTGGTCCAAAAAAATCAAGATCATCAGCGAGGGAGAAATCTCTTCCTGATGACCCGTCCCGTCCGGTGACGGATCAGGCCTGTCCCGATGGCCCCCTGAAAAGGCGGGCGTCCATGCGGTCAGCGAAAAATTCCCCCGGACCGTGACGGATCGGGGGAATCCAAAAACGAAGCGCGCGCCCTTGACGGGACGGCTCTGCAGGGCTATCGGCCTCGGCGGCCCGATGCTCGTGGCGAAAAATGATGAGAGGAAGGTTTTTTCGCCGGAACGGCGCTCAGGAACTCGGCGGGGAGTTCGCGTCTCGTGTGGCTGACGCTGGAGCGCCGACCTCCGCCGCTTCCTGCAGGAGCAGGCAGCGCGTAATCAAAACCTTCCAGGGTGCGCCGTTCGATTCGCTCTCCCAGGACATGCTCGATGTTTCCCACCAGATCCCGCTCCTCAGGGGTCACAAAGGAAAAGGCATCTCCCTCCTGTTCCGCCCGGCCTGTACGGCCGATGCGATGGGTATAGGCATCGACCGTGTCGGGCATGTCATAATTGATCACATGGGAGATCCGGGTAACATCGATCCCTCTGGCGGCGATGTCCGTGGCGACCAGGATCTGATACCTTCCGTTCCGAAAGCCGCTGAGAGCGTCCTGGCGCCGGCTCTGAGATAGATCGCCCTGCAGGGATGCCACGGGGAAACCGGCTGTTTTCATCTGCATCGCAACCCGTGTCGTTCGATGCTTGGTGCGCGTGAATATGAGAACCGATTCTGTCTGCGTTTCCCGCAAAAGCTTCATCAGCAGGGCTGTCTTGAGGTGCTGTTCAACGGGATACAGGGCATGGGACACCGTCGACGCAGGAGCGTCATCGCCGACCCTGAGAATCACGGGATCGCGAAGCACTTCCCTTGCGAGGAGGCGGATATCCGAGGGCATCGTGGCAGAGAACAGCAGCGTCTGACGCTTTTCCGGCGTCCTCTTGGTGATCTTCCGGATATCCGGCAGAAAACCCATATCGAACATGCGGTCCGCTTCGTCCAGAACGAGGATTTCGATCCCGGACAGGTCGGCGGCTCCCTGGTCCATCAGATCGAGCAGGCGGCCCGGACAGGCGACAACGATTTCAGCCCCCTCCCGGAGCTTTGAAATCTGCGGATTTTTATTGACTCCGCCATAAACAGCGACACTTCTCAACGTTGTCTTCCTGCCCAGTTCCTCGATGGACTCATGAATCTGCTCCGCCAGTTCCCGCGTTGGCGCAACGATTAACGCACGGGTCCCTCTGCGCGGGCTGTCGATCAGGTGCTGCATGATGGGCAGCACAAACGCCGCTGTTTTACCCGTTCCGGTCTGTGCGAGCCCCATGACATCCCTGCCTTGGAGTATTACCGGAATGGATTTCTGCTGGATAGGGGTCGGTGTCGTGTAACCCACGGCCTGGATGCCGCCCTGGATCCGGGGGTGAAAATTAAACTTTGTAAAACTCATTGAAATTCCTTTTTCATGATAATTTGCCGGGATCATTCCCGGCATGGTTGTCCCTTCAGGGGACGTGATGATTGATAAATCCTTGTCTTGCGAAAACCTGTCAGGATTCCGAGGGAAGCGTTTCCTCGGAATGTCCGTTTGCCGTGTCTTCCTGTAGCTCTTCGTCTTTCTTTTCACGATGGCGCTTTGCCATTTTCTCTCTGGCTTTTTGCGCGCGCTCCATTTCCTTCTGCCGCTTGATAAATTGCTGCGGGTTTTTCCGTGCCATAACTTCTCCACTGCTTTTCGGTATGGATGCCTCGTTCCTGAAAGATGCCTCTTCGAAAAAGAAACAACCCCGGAAACCTTATTTTTAACAGGCTCCGGGGTGGAATGAACAGCCAAAACCAAATCAAAAAATTGATGACAATGCACTTTTGAGGCCCAAAAAGATCGGGGCTTTTAAATGCAGCGCGATGGGCGGGTTTTAAAGCTTGCGGACATTTCCCGCCGCAGGTCCTTTTTTTCCTTCAACGACATCGAAGCTGACCCTGTCACCCTCTGACAAGGATTTGAACCCTTCACCAAGGATGGCGGAATGATGTACAAAAACATCGTTGCCCCCGTCTTTTTCAATAAAGCCAAATCCCTTTGAATCGTTGAACCATTTTACTGTTCCTTCCGGCATTTTTCTCTCTCCTTTATATTCGGTTCCATCCAGGAACCTTTGTGAAACTGTCCAGCCACTCGACTTGAAGCGTTTAAAAAAAACCGCACATCCCTAAATCTGGTTTGTGCGGTTCGTTTTTCGTATTTTGTTAACTACAATCAAGTACTGCACTTGTGATGGAAATACCGATAACGGATTTTTATTGAAAATGCAACCGTTTTTCTAAGGATTTTCTCAGAAAAATGAAATGGCCCTTAAAAAAATGGAGCGGACAGTCAGCAGACCAGGTTGGGCAACATGATCTGCTGAAGATGGAGCCGATGCTCTTCGAAGGCCTCGTCATCCTCCCCGGCTGTAACATCCAGCAAATCGCCGAATCGAAGGCGCACCTTCGCGAAGGGCTTTGGAAGCATGAAGCGGTCCCAGCTCTGGAAATACAGGGTCCGGTCGGAGCACGTGTAGAAGGGGACAATGACGGCCCCAGCCGAACGGGCCAGGCTCAGAGCGCCCGCCTTGATGACCCCGGCCGGGCCTCGTGGGCCGTCCACAATGTGGGCGGCAAGGCCTGAGATTTCCAGCCGTTCCACCATCTCGCGCAATGCCCTGCCGCCGCTGCGGGAAGAGGACCCTCTTACGGCAAGCCAGCCGGACTTCTCGGCAATCCGGGCGATAATATCGCCGTCCCTGCTGCGGCTGATCATGAGGGACGGGTGGTAAACGGCGTAGGTTTTGAAATGATAGATTGCCGCGAAAAACTGCTGGTGCCATCCACATAGAAGAACCCTGCCACCGCCTTCCAGGTGATCCATCCAGGGCTTCTCGTTTTCGATCTGAACCCGGAAGGTCCGGCTGTAGCATCGGACAAGGTAATAAAGGGAATTCTGAATAAGGCCTATGAGAGGATACCGGTATTCTTTCAGCACGGAACTGTCTCCGATAGTTGAACATACAAGCGTTTATGAACGAGTGCTGTAGAAAACCGCAGCTTTGCCCGTGTGGTGATCGAATAAACAGCCATTCGCATCCCGGCCATCGAGCTTCACAGGTAAAGCACCATCCGCCGGGTTGTGTCAACTGTTTTGTTTTTGTCTTTGACATTCCCGGATCCCGGGGGATATGCCGCCAGGCTGCCGCCGGCCCGCAGCAAGCCCTCCTGATCCGCATATGAAGGGGTGCATATTTACGGAGCAAGACTTCCGGGAAGACCGGGAAAGGGAAATGCGGGCCGGGGAATTCGGCAGGGCGGACAGAAAAGCCCTCAAGTATTTTTTCATGGGAGGTGCACTGCCGGTGGATTATTTTTCCGTTTTCCTATAAGAACAGGCGGGTCGAAATGAGGCCGGTTAGCGAGCACCGGAGTCGGTGCCGGGCATTGCCGGAGATCGATGTGAGTAGGGCATGCTTCATTTTGTCCGACCTTTGACGCCAGGGGGGAACACCGAATATGTCCAGAAAGCGGGAACAATTTGCTGATCTTCCGGATCGAGAGGGCAGCGGTTCGTCGTCGGAGATTCCTCTGTTGAGCGTCCGCGGCGGGAAGCGGCTCCGGCGTGAAGGAATACGTAATCTCCTGATCCGGGGCACCAACTGGATCGGGGACGTGGTGATGACCCTTCCGGCCATCGCGTGCATCCGCCGGACCTTTCCCGATGCGCACATCGCGATTCTCGTCAAACCCTGGGTGGCCGATGTCCTTCGCCTTTGTCCCGATGTGGACGAAATTCTGCTCTACAGAAGCCCGGGCATTCACGCAGGGCTGAAGGGGAAGGTCCATTTGGCCGGGGAGCTGCGGGAGCGTCATTTCGACGCGGCGATCCTGCTGCAGAACGCCATCGAGGCGGCTATTCTAACCCGCATGGCGGGGATTCCGATCCGGGCCGGGTACAACAGCGACGCCCGTGGAGCCCTGCTGACCCATGCTGTCCGGCGGACCAGGGACGTGCGCCAGATCCACCAGGTGGAATATTATCGCGCCATGGTGCATGCCCTTGGCTGCGATCTGGTGGAGTCCGGGGTGATGCTGCGGCCGAGAGCAGAGGACCAGGAGCTTGCGGATCGGCTGATGGCACATCATTTCCTGGAAAAGGGGGCCTTCCTCGTGGGAATCGCACCCGGCGCGGCCTATGGACCGGCAAAAATGTGGTTTCCCGAACGTTTTGCCGCGGTGGCCGACCGGTTTGCCTCGCAGTTCAACGCACGGATTCTCCTGTTTGGCAGCTCCGGGGACCGAAAAGCCATTGAGGATGTCCAGCGGAGTTCGAGCGTCCCCCTCCTCGATCTGGCCGGAAAAACCTCCCTGGGGGAGGCGATTGTCCTCATTTCCCGCTGCGGTCTCTTTGTTTCCAACGATTCCGGCTTGATGCATGTAGCCGGCGCCCTGGGAGTTCCCACTGTGGCCATCTTCGGATCCACAAATCCTGCGGCTACCTCCCCGATGGGCACAAAAACCATCGTGGTTCGGGGTAAAGCCGACTGCAGCCCATGCCTGAAAAAAGTCTGCCCGACGGATTTCCGGTGCATGAAATCCATCGGTGTGGAGGATGTGTACCAGGCGGCCAGAGCCATGATGGAGGCGTAGGGGCGTTTGGCCAGTCCTTCTTCCTGGGAGGTATCAGGGAGTCAAAAAGAGGAATAAAAATGCTTTGACAGGGTTGTCCTCATATGCTAGGGGACACAATCACTTGGGGTAACGGAGTTATTTCCCTGCGTGCTTCCAGGACATTCTTTAAACGTGCATTTCTGATCCATCCGTTCAGCCTTCCGGGTATTCGGAGCTGCGCAGGGCAACAGGACCTTTTTTTTCATGGCGACCAATCTGAGTCATCTAGTTCAGGCAGACACAAGCAGAATTTCCAGCATCTGTTATTTTTATTATTATTATTACGGTGGAATGCGCTTGTGTGCCTTTTCGCGGTAGTTAAAAAAGGCCATGGGCGCAAAGCCCATGGCCTTTTAAATTTTGGACGGACAGCGCTGCTGCCGGTTTGTTTGTACGAACGAACCTGGCCCTTCTGTGCGCTGTAAGCAGAAACAAACAATAAACTGCTAACCTTTATAAAGGAGGATTTATGAATATCAAACTGTCCAATGGGAAAGTGCTCCCAGTGGAAATGCACAAGATCAAGATCATTCAGCAAACACGGCTGCCAAGCGCCGATGAGCGGTTGAAGGCCATGGAGGAGGCGGGCTACAACACCTTCCTGCTTCGAACCCGGAACGTTTTCCTGGATATGTTGACGGACAGCGGCACCAACGCCATGAGCGACAACCAGCTGGGCGCCATGATGGTGGCCGATGACGCCTATGCCGGAAGCGAAAGCTTTTACAAACTGGAGGATTCCGTCAGGGACGTGTTCGGAACCCAGTACCTGCTCCCGGTGCATCAGGGGCGGGCCGCTGAGCACCTCCTGGCCAAGGTTTTGGTCAAGCCTGGCGACGTGGTTCCCATGAACTATCACTTTACGACCACCAAGGCCCATTTCACCCTGGCCGGGGGAACCGTCCTGGAGATTTTCACCGATGAAGCCCTGAAGACGGACAGCAAAGAGCCTTTCAAAGGCAATATCGATGAGAATAAATTTCTCGATGTCATCAAGACCTATGGGCCGGAGCACATTTCCTTCGTCCGGATGGAAGCCACAACCAACCTGCTGGGCGGACAGCCCTTTTCCATGGCAAATTACAAAAGGATCAAGGAAATCGCCGCGGAAAACAAGGTGAAATTCGTCCTGGACGCCAGCCTGATCTCCGAGCAGGCCTATTTCATCAAACAGCGGGAACCCGGTTACGAGAACCGCTCCGTTGCGGAAATTATCAGGGAGCTGGCGGACTTGGCGGATATCGTTTACCTCTCCGGAAGGAAGAGCTGTGCCGTCCGGGGCGGGTTTATCGCCACCAACACCAAGGAAATCTATGATCTCATTCTTCCCTGGCTTCCCGTCTACGAAGGATTTGCAACCTATGGCGGCATGTCCACGAAAGAGATCGAGGCCATGGCCGTGGGCGTCCGGGAAATGACCCAGTACAGCGTTGCGAGCAGTTCGGCGGATATGATCCAGTATTTTGCCGAACGGTTAAAGGAGCGGGGCATTCCCGTGGTGACCCCTCCGGGTGGGCTGGCCTGCCATATTGACGCAACCCGTTTTCTGCCCGACCTGTCCCCCGACAAATACATCGCCGGTTCCCTGGCCGCGGCTGTCTATCTTGTATCCGGCGCGAGGGGAATGGAGCGTGGCACCGTGTCGGAGCAGCGGGAACCCGACGGTACCGAGGTCTTTTCAAACCTGGAGCTCCTGAGGCTTGCCGTACCGCGCCGGACTTACACCATCTCGCAGATCGATTACGTCGTTGACCGGGTTTGCTGGCTCTTAAGTCACCGGGATCTGATCAAAGGGCTGATCTTTTACGAAGAGCCGCCCATCCTGCGCTTCTTCTTCGGCAAGATGAGGGCCATTGACAACTGGGGCGCAAATCTTGTCGAGGCCTTCAAGAAAGATTTCGGTCCGGACCTGTAAGATGATCACAGACACAGGTTTTTCGGGCACCCGGCTAAACTCCGAATGCCCGGAAAACCTGTCTTTTAGCTTTCCGCCCAAAAAGCAGGATTTCTGCTTCCTGTTGGCCGTTCAGCCGCCTCGATCAAAACCCGCTGGTTTCTTCAGCGTGACTGCAGCCGTGACACGGCCGGTCGTATCGTTCCGCTTAACCGTGAAAATTCAACAGGTCGTGGTCTTTCTGCCCAGTCAGAAAGACAAAAGCGAAGGTATACTTCCTTGACGCAGCGTTTCGACTCTGCTGTAGGGAAAAAGTATTCACCCATCCCCTGACCTGCAACGGACGATCACTGATTCGATCCGCTTCCCATGGCTTTTCAACGTCTTAATCGTATTTTTCAGAGCATTCCCAATTTGTTTCCGGGGTTCCATTGCGCGACCGACTCTGTAATCTTCTCGTCGGACGATCCGCCGATTCAGGCCAGAAATTCCCAATGGTTTAAATGAGGGCGGAAGTGCTCATGGACACGCTGTTGCCCCTTCCAATTAAATGCTTCATCGAAGGTGAATTTTATAAACATTTATGAGGGAGTGGGAATGAAAGATGTAAATCCACAAACATGTCGTTACATGGTATGCCGCCCTTGATCAGTACACTTTATCAGTGGCGAGCTTTGCTTCGGGACCGTATTCAGGAGGGTTCAGCATGAGCAGTTCAGTAAACTATCCAGGTAAGTCGCTTCGGAACCTCATCTTAAAAAAAGGGCGCTGCCACGGGGGGGCTTGGAACGGGAATCCGCCCATTGTCAAGGGCAGGGATCCTCTTCCCGGCATTGCGATGTCGTTCATGGCCTGCCTGTTCTTTGCCTTCTTGTTCGTTATTCTTGGATGTCGGGACCAAGAATCCGCCTTTCCTTACAAGATACTCGACTCGGGAATATGGGCTGAGGAAGCAGGAATTGAATCAACCGGTTGGATTGATAACGAACACGTTTTGTTCATCACGAATAAGACATTGAAACCAAGCGGAAGCATCCCCATGGCCAAGTTTTTGACCGTCTGGAATCCGGATTCCGGGAAGGTTGATTTTTATCATCAAGCCTCTTTGCTTAAGTGTGTGCGCAAAGGGCAAGTACTTTTTAGAGAAGACATTGAACCAGAATTCAAACCGATTATCTACCGCGGCACTGTGGAAAATCCTGAAAAGCATCCTGCCCCAGGACCGGATATGATGATCGACAGTTCATTTGACTGCGATTGGGTGCCTGGGGAAAGTTTTGGAAGAGCGCCCGTCCGGGCCCCTCACACATACAAATTGAAGGACAAAAATTATATCGAGTTTACAGAACTTCCCAGTAACTCATCCCAGGGAAAAATGATTTACCATGAAAAGCCGGGAACAAAAGGTATCCCTTTGCCCTTTTATCTCTCTCTGGCGTATCACATTTCCTACAGCGAATTCCTGGATGCGTATGTCATTGTTGGAGATAAGCATTCTGTTTATCCAAAACCCGACACCCGGTCATTCTGGATACTGGAGCGTAGCGGTCAGTTGAAAAGCATACCCTATCCGCAGTCCCTGTTGAAGGGGGCTGTGGAAAATATCTATCCTTTAAAAAGAGGGTATCTGGCCCGTTATTCCCAGGATCAGAAAAAAGGAGCCGGTTCCGATGATCGTGGCCTTTGGCTCATTGATGGTGAAAAATCCGTCCGCCTGATTGTCGGCGACATGGGTTCCGTAGCTGTTTCACCTGGTGGCTGTAGAGCAGCCTTTATCCACGCAAAGAATATCAAAGAATATTTCTCCCAGAAGAACCCCTATCGCACAGTCAAGGTCATCGATTTCTGTGAAGGAGAGAATAAGCCATGATCACGTCCGAAGAAGCAAGAATCCTGTCGAAGGCAGGCTATGCATCCTATGACAAGTTGGTGCCGAACAATCAGTTCCAGATCGAAAGACATATTAATGAATCAAAAACAGGTTTTGACTGTACGATATATCGTAAAATTGGAACAAATGAATTTATTGTTGCTTTTGCAGGCACCAAGGACGGGCAGGATGTTGCGGCGGATGTAGCTTTAGGAACAGAGCAGTGGAAAGCGGCAAGGCTTCGTGTTCTTGACACTCTTAAAGATCTTCAGGCCTCCAATATTTCCTTTACTGGTCATAGCTTGGGTGGGGCAATCGCACAGTATGCTGCGTATGAGTATATAAAAGAAAATTTAGAAAATCATGCTAATGTCAAATTGTGCACCTTCAATGGACTAGGCGGTAAGGATGGACTGGCGCAAATGCACTCAGCTGATTTTACTTCAAATAAATTTAACACTATTGTCAGTCTAATTGAGTCCGCTCACTTTTTCGCATCCTCCTCTGGCACCTCTGATATTGTTTCACGCCTTGGCGGGGGGCATCTGGGTGGGAATACTTACGAAATAAAGATGACCACACTCAAGGCGGGGTTGGTGTCCATTCACCAAGCCTGGAATGATTTTTTCAACCTTACGATCCCCGAAGTCACCACATCTCCTGATTATATCCACATCCCAAGGGCCCAGAAGATCGCAGAGATCGTTACATACCTGGGATCAGACGAAAAGATGACAGACTTGGAGGGCTGGTTCAAAGCGGCAGGCGGTGTGCTGATCGCTTTAAGTATGTTGTCCGATCCTGAACTTAATGAAATTTTAAATGCATTAAATCCAAGCCACTTTATCGCAGACAGTAATCAGGTAATAGAGCTACCACTGCTTGCACGTCTCAGCTTTGCAATACTCGGACTTAAAGCATTTAACGATGGTCAAATCATCCATCTTGCAACAAATGTTCAGGAGATGACGGTCCAGGCCATTAAGGATACCGTAATGGCAATGGAGGAAGCGAACAAAATACTTCAAGCTGCTTGGGAGGAAGCAATTGAAACAGCCTCGGATTCAATCGAAATCACCGCCGAACTATATACCACGACTTTTAATTTCGCCGTGGCAAGAATAGCTGATTTACTCAGCATGTACAGTAATGCAGTTGATTATAACTCCAGCAACTGGAGTGAAATTCAAGTGTTAGGTAAACAGGTTGTCTCTTGGATAAATGATCAACTTCTGGTTTTCAGCAACAATGCAATGGGAGTAATCAATGTTTTTCTTGAAATAGTCGATTGCAATAGTCTTGGCGCAGCACTGCTCCGCAGCCTCTTCAACGCCGCAGAAGCCGTAATCAGTCCGATTGTGTTGGATCTGGATGGGGATGGGGTGGAGACGACCGGGGTGAAGGCCGGTGTTTACTTCGATCACGACGCGAACGGTTTTGCTGAACAGACGGGATGGGCAAAGCCTGACGATGGGCTGCTTGTCCTCGACAGAAACGGAAACGGGGCCATCGATAGTGGCCGGGAGCTTTTCGGCAGTCAGACCTTGCTGGCAAGTGGAAGCAGAGCCGCCAATGGCTTCCAGGCATTGGCTGAACTTGACGGGAATGCGGACGGGAAAATCGATGCAAACGATGCCGCCTACGGGAACTTGAAGATATGGCAGGATCTGGACCGAGATGGTTATTCAAATCTGGGGGAACTTAAAAGCCTCTCCGAGATGGGCATCGTCTCGATCGATACCGGTTTTACGGATTCCACGGTGGTTGATGGCAGTGGCAATGCCCATAGGCAGGTTGGCTCCTATCAAAAAGCTGACGGCACAACGGGAATCGCCGCTGACGTCTGGTTTCTGGCGGATAAAATGTTTACGATGGCTGCCGAAACGCCGGATATACCGGCGGATATCGCCGTTTTGCCTCATTTGCGAGGTTCCGGCAATGTTTATGATCTGCATGAGGCTATGGTGAGGGATTCCAGCGGGACGCTGAAACTTCTCATCCAGCAGTTTATCGATGCAGCCGAACCGGTTGTCCGGACCGGGCTGATGGACCAGATCCTTTTCAAATGGACGGGAAGCGACGGTGTCTCTCCTACCAGCCGTGGCCCCTTTTTCGATGCACGAAAACTGGCGGTTTTGGAACAGATGATTGGCGAGGATTTTCTTCAAGGTGCCAATCCGGATCCGGGGCCAGGGGCGATTCATCCTCTTGATGATGCATACACGATCTTGGAGGAATCCCTATATGGCTCCCTCATGGCTCAGACACATCTCAAGGATGTTTACTCACAAATCACCTATTACTGGGACGTGGACGATTCGTCCATCAGAGGCGATCTGAGTGGTGCAATCACATATATCCGGAATGAACTGGATGGGGATCTTGATTCGGGAAAGCAGATCCTGGCTGAATTCGTCAGAACCCTGAGGGGGATGAATGCAGATGAACAGACTAATTTTTCTTCCTTTTGTGATGCCTTTGCCTCCCAGGGTGAGGAACTGATTCAGATTATTGAAGAAGCAGGCAGAAACGTGATTTTCCTGGGAACAGGCAATGACTCAATACCGGAAAGTGGTTTAAAGGATCTGATCTATGGGTATGGTGGGGATGATAATCTCCTGGGTGGAAGGAACAATGATAAGATCGATGGAGGTGAAGGGAACGATTCACTTAACGGTGGTTCCGGCAGTGATATTTTGCAGGGGGGGCCGGGAGATGACAGCCTTGCGGGCGGTTCGGGAAATGATATTTTGAACGGCGGCCCAGGAAACGATTATCTGCAGGGGAATGAGGGCAGCGATACGTATCGGTTTACGCGGGGATATGGTGAAGACCGGATCGTGAACCCGGATGACGGCGATGCCGGTGTTGACACCCTGCAGTTCACGAGAGGGGTCAACCGCAGAGATGTGGAGTTCATCATGACGGCCGGCAATGAACTGAATGTCCGGATCAAGGATACGGCTGACTCGATTTTTATTCATCGCTGGTTTTTGTCCGATGCGAACTACCGTCTGGACCGCTTCCAATTTTCAGATGGTGAGATCCTGACAGCGTCGCAACTGGAAGCGAAGGGATACACTCTTTACGGCACGACGTATGATGACAATCGCAGTGGATCGTCATCCAACGACAAAATGTACGGCTATGAAGGCAACGACATCCTCCGGGGCGGTGCAGGAAATGACACCTTGCAGGGCGGTCCGGGAGATGACAACCTTACGGGCGGTTCGGGAAATGACATGTTGATTGGCGGCGCAGGCAGAGATAATCTTGAGGGGAATGAGGGCAGCGATACGTATCGGTTTACGCGGGGATGTGGTGAAGACCGAATTGTGAACCCGGATGACGGCGATGCCGGTGTTGACACCCTGCAGTTCACGGGAGGGGTCAACCGCAGAGATGTGGAGTTCATCATGACGGCCGGCAATGAACTGAATGTCCGGATCAAGGATACGGTTGACTCGATTTTTATTCATCGCTGGTTTTCTACCGATGCGAACTACCGCCTGGACCGCTTCCAATTTTCGGATGGGGAGATCCTGACAACGTCGCAACTGGAAGCGAAGGGATACACTGTTTACGGCACGTCGTATCATGACAATCGCAATGGATCGTCATCCAACGACAAAATGTACGGCTATGAAGGCAACGACATCCTCAGGGGCGGTGCAGGAAACGACACCTTACAGGGCGGTCCGGGAGATGACAACCTTACGGGCGGTTCGGGAAATGATATTTTGAACGGCGGCGCAGGCAGAGATAATCTTGAGGGGAATGAGGGCAGCGATACGTATCGGTTTACGCGGGGATATGGTGA
>Ga0123334_1000313_pt1 | contig 64744 bp, 55 predicted proteins | sample BiotimSIPDNA_FD_89706 | JGI IMG/M metagenome (GOLD analysis project Ga0123334, IMG submission 89706) | Anaerobic biogas reactor microbial communites from Washington, USA - Biogas_R1 time_0 SIP DNA | ecosystem: Engineered > Bioreactor > Anaerobic > Unclassified | place: Washington, USA...
ACGGAATGGTAACCATGTGCATCGGCGGCGGACAGGGAGCAGCCTCCATATTCGAGCTCTGCTAATCCAATAGCTGTTGTGTAACTAAATGTGAGTGCCATTGCAGGGACCTGGCTGAAAGCCGGGTCCCTTGGTTTTCAATAGTCAGCGGAATTCGCGCAGCCACCTGAACAGTATAACCATGACATTGCCGCTGATTAACAGCATTTTCTTGAAAAGGAGATGGCACCAGGTTATATTAAAAGTTGAAAATCATTAATAAAGCAAGGAGCTATAATGAACCTTCAGGCTGAAATGGAAAAACGAAAACTCCTCATCGAAGGAGCTCTGGAGAAAATGATGCCGTCCGAAGACTGCCGGCCTCCTGTCATTCATCAGGCCATGCGGTATGCGGTTTTTAACGGCGGCAAGCGATTGCGGCCTGTCTTAGTACTGGAAGGAGCGCGCTTAATGGGCGGGGACTTCGAAAGTGTTCTGCCCATAGCATGTGCCGTAGAGTTGATTCATTCCTATTCATTGGTTCATGATGATCTGCCGGCCATGGATGATGATGATCTAAGGCGAGGGAAACCTACTTGTCACCTGGTTTTTGGGGAGGCAATAGCCATTTTGGCCGGTGATGGGCTTTTGACTCTGGCTTTTGAGCTTATGTCCCAAGCGATCGGCAATGAATTGACGAATCACAAAAGGGTCCTGGAAGCCTGGACAGAACTGGCTCAAGCCGCCGGCAGTAAGGGGATGATTGCCGGACAAGTGACGGATCTAATGTCCGAGGGTCAGGAAGTCAATGAAGAAACACTGCTATACACCCATTATAATAAGACCGGCGCCCTGTTCAAGGCATCTTTAAAGAGTGGTGCTATAATGTCGGGGGCCAATAGTATTCAATTACAGGCTTTGGAAGCTTATGCTGAGCATTTCGGGCTTGCCTTTCAGATCACTGATGACATCCTGGATGTGGAGGGTGATGAGCTTTTAACCGGGAAAAAATGCGGCAGTGATGCCCGAAGTGAAAAATCAACTTTTGTTTCTGTTTATGGCCTGGACCAATCCCGGAAAATGGCGGAACAATGTGTAGAAAAGGCCATTCATTCTCTGGACATATTTGGAGAGGACGGGGAATTGCTGAAGGGGTTGGCCTTCAGTATTTTGCCCAGGAGAAAATAGGTGAGTCCTGAAAATGAGGCTGTTTTTAAGAAATAACCACCGCCGCAGCCTGCAACTGCGGCGATTTGTCTATAACACACCAGGGATCATGTGCTTTTTTAAGATTCCTGACCTGCGGCCAAGGCCAGCAATTCAACCGGATGCTGAACCGGTGTGTTATTGTAATGGAGATTAGAGCCGTGCTTAAGCTGTAATGTACAACTGGGGCAGCAGGTAGCTATAACATCCGCGCCGGTATCGGCAATGGTCTTCATTTTGCGATTCAGGATTTTCATGGATAAATCATAATGGGTAATACTGAAAGTACCCGAGGCCCCGCAGCATCTGTCAGAGTCCTGCATTTCAATGAGCTCCAGCCCGGGTATAAGTCCTAAGATATCACGAGGTGCCTGGCGAATTCCCTGAGCCTTCGCCAAATGACAAGGATCGTGATAAGTCACTTTCAGGTTAAGCGGTTTAAGTCCCTGATTATCAATTCCCACTATATCCAATAGAAATGTGTTCAGATCGTGGACGCGGGAACAAAATCTTTCAATTTGCTCATCGTAACCCTGATTCTCAAGCAGCATCTTAAGGCGTTTTTCGGATATGGCTGAAGAACACGAGCCGCAGTCAGTTATGATATAGTCCAACTCCAGGTCGTTAAACACCTTTAAGTTGTGAATAGCCAAGTCTTGGGCAGTGCTGATTTTGCCGTTGGCAATATGAGGCAGTCCACAGCATTTCATATTATCTGGTATCACCACTTCACATCCCCAGGAAGTAAGAACTTCAACTGCAGCAATGGCTACCGATGGAGAAAAAAGGTCGGTTCCACAGCCCAGAAAATAGCCGACCCGAAATTTTTTGTTTCCCCGGGGGGGATTAATTACGGGAAGAGTGGCCCGGGCCGTACGCATGACCGGATCATGCATTATTTGCTCGGCCTTTGAAAGGCCGCCGGGCAAAAGCTTAGTTAATCCCAAGGTACGTGCAAAACCTTGTAGTCCGGATTTGTTGGCAGCCCACATGAAGAAGCCGCCTGCTCTCAAAAGAGAAGGACGGGTCCAGATGCTATCGAAAAGAGCGTCCTTGATCATAGAGGGATTTTTCTCATATATATAGGAACGAGCATACTCATTTAACTCGGGAATATCCAATCCGGAGGGACAAACTCCCGAACAGGTTTCACATAACAGACAGTTGCTTAGTCTGTCATAAACTTGAGCATCCGGTTTTACCTTTCCATCGCGCAAAGCCTGTACCATAAAAATGTGACCTCGGGGGGCAACCGTTTCATTTTTTATTTCCGCCAAAACCGGACAAACTGTCCGACAGCGACCGCAACGAACACATTTTTTCAATTGCTCATTTAAAAGGGGTACTTCTTTTAAGTTCACCGCCAAAATCCTCCTCAATATCTTCATAACTGTGGTCATGAAGATATGCTAAATAGTCATTGATGAGTTAAAACACCTTCCCGGGATTCATTATCTTATGGGGGTCGAGGGCATTTTTTACAGCCTGCATCATATCAACTGCATCTCCATGCTCTAAGCGGGCATATTCACGCCGAACGGCTCCGACTCCATGTTCTCCGGTAGTGGATCCGTTCAGCTCAATGGCCAGCAAATGAATATCGTCAACTAATTTCAGTGCCCGTTCGACCTCTTCCGGGTTCTCCGGATCAATAATCGGAGCAGTATGCACATTGCCATCTCCGATATGACCATAATTTACTACTTGAATACCGTGCTTTTTACCCAGAGCCCGTATTTTGCGCAGGGCATCCGCTACTCCGGAAAGAGGCACACTGATATCTTCCCCGGCGAAAATCCTGCTGCCATCGGCACGGACTCGGGTAGCGGCAGCAGCGGTTACACTGCGCCCCTCCCAAAGGGCTGCCATTCTGTCAGGTTCTGTTGCCCATTCGACGGTTTGGGCAAATTTGCTTACAATTTCAACGATGGTAGTTCCTTCCCATTCAACACTGGGAGGATTGCCATCTACCTCAAAAAGCAGGATGGCTTCGGCATCAGGCAGATTTATATGGGGCTTAAACTCGTTAACGGCTTTTATGGCTGATGAATCAAGGATCTCGATGCCCGAAGGCAAAATACCGGCCCGATAGACTTCGAGGACCGCACGGGGAGCATCGTCCAATTCAGAGAAAACTGCCATGACTATTCCGCGGCCTTTAGGCTTCGGAAAAAGCCGCAGCCTGACCTGAGTGATCACCCCTAGTATTCCTTCTGATCCAACAAAAAGTTTGGTAATATTTAAGCCCGAAACGTTTTTTATGGCCTTGGATTTCATTCCTCCGGTAGTAATAACCCGGCCATCGGGAAGAACTACCTCCAGACCCAGAATGTATTGTTCGGTACAGCCATATTTTACTGCCCGTAATCCGCTGGCATTGTTGGCCACCATGCCTCCGATGGTACACATTTTACTGCTCCCGGGGTCGGGAGGGAAAAACAAATTAAAGCCGGCCAGGTGATCGTTTAATTCGGAGTGGATGACTCCTGGTCTGACGGTGACCTGCATGTTGGCCGCATCAACCTCAACGATATCATCCCAGGATGATAAATCCATTACTATACCGCCGCTCATAGGTGCGCTGCCGCCGGTTTCTCCGGTTCCGGCGCCCCGAGGGGTTAAGGGGATTCTATTTTCATAAGCAAACTGCATAATTTTTTGTACTTCCTCAGTAGAGCGTGGCAAAACAACGGTATCCGGGGCCGACATCTGCAGCTTGGTCAAAAAAGAGCTGTCATACGAGTAATAAAGCAGGTCCAGGTCTTCTGTCAGGACTTGGTCTGCTCCCAGCATTTTCTTCAAGTGTTCTTTCATTGCATTTCGTTCCATAGCACTCTCCCCATCACAGGATTATTTCAGGGGTAATTATAACATAACTGCGGCCTATTTTAGAATCTGCCTTGAATTTGGGCAGGATGGTTGACTTCTCCAAAAGCCCCCTTTAGTATAATATCTACATAAAAGGGAGGTTAAGCATGGATTTTACGTGGAAATCAGGTCACAAACAAATGCGGTTTTCGCTTCCGGACCAAAATATCAAAGCAATTCTGGAACGCCAACAATTTCCACAGCAAAATGACATCCCCTCGAATGTAGAAGATGCTCTGAAAGATCCTGTCGGCAGCCTTGCTCTGGGCCGCTTGATTTCTGTCAAAAAAGCCAAATCGGTTTTGATCGTTGTAAATGATATAACCCGGCCTACCCCTTATGATGTAATGCTGCCTCCGCTATTAAAGGAAATAAAAGGCGCCGGAATTGAGGATGATCAAATTACCTTTTTGATCGCCAACGGAATCCATCGCAGTCATACCGATGAGGAGAATCGATCTGTCTACGGAGAAGATGTCTGCTGCCGCTATCGTATTGTTAACCATTCTTCTGATGGGGACCTGATGAGCTTGGGGATTTTGCCGGAAGGAATCGACCTTCAAGTTAACCGATTGGTGAAGGAGCATGATTTGGTGGTGGCAACCGGTCTGATTGGCCTTCATTACATTGCAGGCTATTCCGGGGGGCGCAAATCAATAATTCCCGGTATTGCCGGGCGCAGGACGATTGAGGCTACCCACCGGCTGATGGCTGATGACCGTGCCTGTATTGGCAATCTTTGTGACAATCCGGTTAATGAATTGCTGCTGAAAGGTGCGCGCCGGGCCGGAGTAGATTTTATTCTCAATGTGATCACTGATGATAATAAGCAGATAGCAGCGGCGGTGGCCGGTGATCTGGAGGAGGCCTGGCTAAAAGGAGTGGAATATTGCCGCCAGGCAAGTATCTGCAGGTTGGATGGTCCGGCAGATATTGTTATTGCCGGTTGCGGGGGTTATCCTAAAGATATAAACCTTTATCAGGCCCAAAAAGCCTTGGAGCCCGCTACACAGGCCGTAAGGGACGGTGGGGTCATAATTCTGGTGGCCGGATGTCAGGAGGGCATGGGAGAAGAAATCTTTTTGCGATGGGTAACTGAGGCTCATGACCCCGAGGATATCAGACAGCGTTTTAAAATCCATTTTGAATTGGGAGGGCATAAAGCTTACGCTATATGTCGTACTATAGAAAAGTGCCAAGTGGTTATGGTTACTGACCTGGACCGTGACTTGGTAGAGAAGGCATTTATGATATACCGGCCGACTGTTGAAGAGGCGATGGAGTATGCCTTCAGTCAGGTGGGGAATAATCCGGATATCGTAGTGATTCCTGAGGCTCCGAATCTGGCGGTTGAATTGATCAGATAATTATAGGCGGGAGATTTCTTATGTGTCTGGAGATTGAAAAGGTCATTCCGGCTGAAAAGATTAAATATGATGAACCCATGAATAATCACACCACTTTTGGTATTGGCGGCCCTGCAGATGTTATGGCTATGCCCGAAAACCTTCAGGAAATAAGGTCACTTATTCAATGGGCTCAAAGTAATGACTTGCCATTTATGGTTATAGGCGGGGGGAGCAATCTCATAGTAAGAGATGGCGGCATCAGGGGGCTGGTAATAAAATTGGCCTCGAATTTTGACAAGACATGGATACATGATTTACAGATACGGGCCCAGTCGGGCATTAAGCTGTCCCGGTTGGCTGAGCTTGCGGCTGACCATGGTCTGGCCGGGCTGGAGTTTGCGGAAGGTATTCCCGGCAATCTGGGCGGGGCAGTTAACATGAATGCCGGTGCTTACGATGGTGAATTCAGCCAGGTGGTTAGTGGAGCAACTGTTTTAACTGTGTCAGGAGAGATCTTGTATCTGAATTCTGAGGAGTTGGAGTTTGGATATCGCTCTACCCGGATTCAAAAAACTAACGATATAATAGTTGAGGTTAATCTGCAGCTCCGCCGGGAGGATAAGGCAGTAATTCAACAAAGGATGCAGGAATTTTCCCGTCGGCGATGGGAGAAACAACCTCTTGAATATCCCTCGGCCGGCAGTATATTTAGGCGTCCTGCCGGCAGGTTTGTGGGTCCGATGATCGAAAATTTGGGATTAAAAGGTTTTCGCATTGGAGGTGCAAAAATCTCTGCCAAGCATGCCGGGTTTATCATCAATTGTGGACAGGCTACTGCCCGGGATGTGTTGGAGCTGATTGGGATAATCAAGCAGCGGGTCATGGCCGAGTATGGTATTGAGCTGGTTACCGAACCTTTAGTGGTTGGAGAGGATTAGCTGAAATTTTCATCATCTGGATGGATATTGAGGAGTAAGATTAATTGGAGTTTCTTGAAGCTTTATATGCTATTGCAACCGAATATATGGCTCTTATGGGTTACTGGGGCTTGATTGTGGGTATGAGCCTGGAAAGTGCTTGTATTCCGTTACCGTCTGAAATAATCCTCCCATTTGGAGGATACATGGTATCACAAGGGATTTTAAGGTTTTGGCCTGCAGTAGGGGCCGGTTTGCTGGGAGGAATGATTGGTTCTACCATAGCTTATCTGGTTGGTTATTATGGCGGTCGTCCCTTTATTCTCAGGTTTGGCAAGTACTTTTTTATTCGGAATCAGGATGTTAAGTGGGCAGATGACTTGTTTAACCGTTATGGTGCCCAGATTGTCTTTTGGGCCCGGCTTTTACCGGTCATTCGAACCTTCATTTCTTTGCCCGCCGGTATTGCCCGAATGAGTTTTCTCCGATTTATTGTCTACACTGCGGCCGGATCATTGCCATGGACCATAATATTTGTATATGCCGGGGTGAAGATGGGTGACAACTGGGACTATATTCGCTCGTTGTTTGAGAAGTTTGACGTATTGATCATCTTAGGGCTTATTGCAGTAGTGGTTTTCTGGTTTGGGAAACGTTTGCGGGAGAATTTCAACAGGTGATTGGATGCTGATATTGACAACTCTGAATTCCCAATATGTCCATACCAATCTGGCTCTGAAATATCTGAGGGGTGTGGCCTTGAAGCTTGGGGAACCCTTTGTTTTGATGGAATTTACTATCAATGAGTCCCCGGATGAGATTCTGTGGCGCATTTTTCAGCACAGACCGGAGATGGTGGCATTTTCATGCTATATATGGAACATTCAGGACACGGTTAAGGTCATGAAAAACCTCCGCAAGGTTTGGCCGGAGGTTTTGATGGTGGTGGGTGGCCCTGAGGTTAGTTATGATTCCCAGTCTTTTTTGGATGAACATCCTTATGTAGATTTGGTGGTTCGTGGTGAAGGGGAAAAGACTTTTGAAGAGCTTCTGACTGCTTGGCGAGCCGGGTCTTCAATGGAAGGGATCGCAGGCTTGACCTGGCGGCGAGACCGGGAAATCATAATGAATCCTGACCGGCCGGTCTTTGAGAATCTTGATTTGATTCCCCTGGCATATGGAACGGAAAATCCGGCAGCCGATGGCCGGATAGTATATTATGAGACCTCACGGGGCTGTCCCTTTAATTGCAGTTATTGCCTTTCTTCCACCCTGCGCGGAGTACGTTTTTTCACTGATGAACGGATTAAGCATGAGATTAAGGCTATGGTAACGGCGGGAGTTGGACAAGTCAAATTTGTGGATCGAAGCTTCAATTGCCGACCCGAGCGGGCTTTGGAAATAATGAGATTCCTGGCTGAGCTGCCGGGCCAAACTTGTTTTCACTTCGAAATAATGGCCGACCTCCTTGATGAGGAAACTCTTAAGTTCTTGGCCACTGTGAAACCGGGCTTGTTTCAGTTTGAGATTGGGGTTCAGTCTACTAATTCGGAGACTTTGTCTAAAATTAACCGGCGTCAGGATTTGCGGCGGCTGGCCGAGAATCTGAGAGTTTTGCAGCGGATCGGCAACATTCGGATTCATCTCGATCTGATTGCGGGGCTTCCTGAAGAGAATATGGATTCTCTGGTGAAATCCTTCAACTGGACTTATGGGCTAAAGCCGGATTATTTGCAGTTGGGATTTCTGAAGCTTCTGAAAGGAACTGCAATTCGACAACAGAGTGAGCAAGGTGACTATCTTTTCAAAGATTATCCGCCTTATGAGGTGCTGTCCAATCGCTGGCTAAGTTTTGGGGAAATCAGTTTCCTGAAGGTGGTTGAGGATCTGCTGCAAAAATACTATAATTCCCGGGTGTTTTCCTTTACCTTGAAATATTGTGAAGCAACCGTGTTCCCGGGTAATCCTTTTGGGTTTTATCAATCATTGGCCGATTATTGGATAAGAAAAGATCTGGTGGGCAGATCCTTGAAAAGGGAACGCCTTTATATATTTTTATTCCAATTTCTTTCCGGCTTGGAGGGGACAAACTCTAATGAGTTCAGGCAGCTGCTGATTTTGGATTTCGTTATTAATAATCGAAACTTGAACATTCCGACTGAGCTGGAGAGGATGCAGATTGAAAAACAGGGAACTCGAATCAAAGGGTTTTTGGCAGATCGGGAGCGGAAAATGCCGGGCTTTCGCAACAGGTATCGTCCGAGAATAGAGGTTTTCCCTCTGGATATTCTGGCCTTGGCCGGGATAAGCCTGCAGGAGAAAGAATCTCCCTATTATCTGGTTTTGTTCACATATGATGAAGATGTTAAACTGGAATATATAAATTTGTGAGGAAGATTGATATGAAACACCATCCGATTTTAATAATAGGTCATCGCAACCCAGATATAGACTCGATTGCGTCAGCTATTGCCTATGCCCGGCTGAAGGAGATGGAGGGCAATACTAAGGTTATGGCCGGGGCCGCCGGGCAGCTGAATCGGGAAACCAGTTATGTTCTTGAAAAGCTGAGGATTCAACCCCCACCTTTGATTTCCGACGTTAAGGCTCGGGTCGAAGATTTACTGGATAATGAACCGGTGGTAATGCTTCATCCCGTTATGAAGCTGGGAGAAGCTGCTAATTTGCTTAGAGACAGACAATCAAAAACCCTGGCTATCACTGATAAAAATCAGCGGCTGTTAGGGGTAATGACGGTAGGGGACTTGGCGATGATATTGCTGGATGGCGTAGGCGACCCGAACAGCCCCGAGGAAGCCGGAACCAGAGTACAGAGAATTATGGATACACCGTTATCAGAAATCATGAAGCCTCAGAATCTGGTGGTATTTGACCAGAGTGATTTGGTGGCCGAGGCACGTGACATGATGTTAAAGACCCGTTATCGCAACTATCCGGTGGTTGATGAAGGCAATCATTTCCTGGGGATGATATCCAGATACCATTTGTTGGGTATGCAAAGGAAGCCGGTGATTCTGGTCGATCACAATGAAAAGAGCCAGGCTTTGGAAGGCATTGAGGAGGCCGATCTATTAGAGATAATTGATCACCATCGGGTAGGGGATCTGGAAAGCATCAGTCCCATATATTTCAGAAATGAACCGGTGGGAGCAACTTGTACCCTGATAGCCAAAATCTACATAGAAAAAGGATATACACCTGAACCGAAAATCGCCGGGTTACTATTGTCCGGGATTCTGTCTGATACTATGATTTTTAAGTCACCAACCACTACCGGAACTGATCGGGAGATTGCTGAGTGGTTGGCTGAAATAAGCGGCTTGGAAATTGAAGAATGGGGCCGGGAGATTTTCCGGGTGGCTTCTCCCCTTGATTTAAACGAAACCCGAAATGCCATTAACGAAGACCTGAAAGAGTACAAATATGGCAACACAACCTTCGCCGTAGCCCAGATTGAAACGGCCGACATGACACACCTTGAACAGTATTTTCCGGAAATTCAAGAGACTATCGAGAAGATTAGTGCATCAAGAGGTTATGACTTGATGTTTTTGATGGTAACCGATATTTTTGTAGGGGGGACTCAGCTGTTAATTGCCGGTGAGAAAGGTGATTTAGGAGTCAGGATCTTCAGCGATAATCACCGGCATGAGCTTTTCCTGAAAGGGGTTCTCTCCAGGAAAAAACAGATAATTCCTATTATTTTCCGGGGATTGGCCCAAAACGAATTAGTCTAGGCAAGAGTCGGAACGCTTAACAGAAAAGAAGTCAGGAGATATAATGATGGGTATTATGGTTAGAGAATTCAAATGTGAAGATATTCCGGCCATGATTATTATATGGAATGAAATCGTGGAGGAAGGAATCGCTTTTCCTCAAATGGAGCTGCTGGATGAAAAGAGTGGCCAGGATTTTTTTAACAGCCAATCCTTTACCGGAGTGGCCATCGAGGAAGATACCGGTCAAATAGTCGGGCTGTATATTCTGCACCCGAACAATATTGGCAGATGCGGACATATTTCTAATGCCAGCTATGCTGTAAAGAGCCATGAGCGAGGAAAGAGAATCGGGGAGATTATGGTTTTGCATTGTATTGCCAAGGCCAGGGAAAGCGGCTTTAAGATATTGCAGTTTAATGCGGTGGTAAGCACTAATATCCCTGCTCTTTGCTTATATGCGAAGCTGGGCTTTGTACAGATGGGTACTATTCCCGGAGGGTTTCTCATGAAGGATGGAAGTTATCAGGACATCATTCCGCATTATTGTATTTTGTAAAAAACAGGTTCCATTAACTGCTGGGCAAACCGGATAATGCCGCTGGGGAAGTGGTATTTGTGTTCCGGACCGCTCCGGTTCAGCCTCAGGCAGGGGGAATGATTAACGGGCTCATTGCTCTGGCGGTAGTGATGGTTATTTTAGCCGCTGTGGGCAGAGGGCAGACAACCTCAGTTAAGCTGGAAGCCTGATTGCGACAATGCACATAATCTAGCCAGGCCGATAACGGGAGCTAAGATCAAGACGCCAGATAAGTCTGCGATTGAGGTGTACATTAGGTACGTTGATTGAGCGGACTTTTCTGTCAACGCAGAGATTCGCTTATGTAATAGGTCTGAACACCCTCCATTGGAGGGTGAATTTTTTCGGCACTGACCTGCTGTTTGTACCTGTTGACAAAAAGTCCGGCGGGACCTTGGTTACAGCTGCAAAATGCCAGCTTACCATCTATTGACAACAGTAATTAGGTTTTATTTTGCGTGAAAGCCTGGCATTCTGAAAGTAGTTGAAGCATTAGTTGGAGGGATTATAAATGCAGCCTGAGTTTGCAGCGGGATATAAAATAATGCTTGTATATTTTTTGGTCTGTGCCATAAGTGCAATTATCTTACGCCAGTTTATCCCAGTGCCTAAGGAGGTCTTTCGAAAAACTCTGCATATGATAGTTTTGGGCTCAATTTTCATCTTGATATATGGTTTCAAGACTTGGTGGATATCGGCATTGGCAGCGGTGGTATTTATTGCGATGGTATATCCTATTCTGGCGTTGGCAGAACACATACCCGGCTATTCTCAACTGCTGACAGAACGAAAGCCCGGAGAAGTTAAAACCAGCCTGATAGCGGTGTTCGCTACTTTTGCATTGCTGATTTGTGTATGCTGGGGTTTGTTAGGGAAAAAATATTTAATAATCGCATCGGTTCTGGCCTGGGGTTTAGGTGACGCAGCGGCGGCATTGGTTGGCAAACGCTTCGGACGGCACTTTATTGAAGGAAAGCTGGTTGAAGGACGCAAAAGTCTGGAGGGGACTCTGGCCATGTTTGGGGTTTCTTTTGCGGCGGTAATGGTGGTCCTGCTTGTACATGGCTCAGTGAAGTGGTATGCTTACGTCCCGATTGCGGTGGTGACTGCGGCGGTATGTGCAGTTGTAGAGCTTTATACCAAGGCTGGCATGGATACGGTGACTTGTCCGCTGGCAGCGGCGGCAGTTATGATTCCGTTAGTTGGTATTTTGGGGGGGTGATGTTGTGAAAACAAAATCAGGTGAGCGCACACTATTGGCTTCGGTGCTGCTGAGCTTGCCAGGCCCCATAGTCTTAGGAGCGGCACTTTTTTTTGGCCGCTCATCTACCCAATTAGCTGATTTTATTCGGCGTACTGCCGAGCTGATAGCTATAATTGTATCATGGATAATTTTCCGTATTGTCCATAATAGTGCTGAGCCGGACCTGGCTCGCAAGGAAAAGCTGGAACACATAGCCAACTTATGTGTAGGAGGAGCAATGTGTTTGTCCGGCTTGGTTATGATTTTGGTAGCACTGTTATCACATGAGACAGAAAAAGGCAACGTTATTCCAGGATTGGTAATCGCATTGCTGGGGTTAACGGTTAACACCTGGTTCTGGCTGCGTTACCGCAAACTCAATCATGAAAAGCCGAATGCAATATTAGCCGTTCAAAGCAAGCTCTACCGTGCCAAATCACTGGTGGATGCCTGTGTGGCCGCAGCGTTAGCCGTCATTGTCGTTGCACCTGCTTCACCGGCGGTAATGTATGTGGACCTGGGTGGTTCGATAATTGTTGCTGTCTATCTGATTTTGAATGGCAGTGCTGCCATACGCGGCAAACCGGCGGAAGTAAACTCACTGCCAGAGCCGCTCTGAAGCTGTGTACCTGATAGAAAAGAAAAAACCTGATTTTGCGGAGGTTACTATGCTGGAAATTGAACATGTGACTAAAAAATACGGCAAGGTTGTAGCCAATGACGATATCAGCTTTAAAGTGGATGCAGGACAGATCGCAATTCTTCTCGGACCGAACGGGGCCGGAAAATCAACGATTATCAAATGTATTGCCGGGCTGCTGCGTTTTGATGGCAAGATTACTATTGAGGGCCACAATAATAAAACTCTGGAAGCTAAAAAATTGTTGGGCTATATACCTGAGACTCCGTCAGTCTATGATCTGCTGACCGTAGAGGAGCACCTGGAATTTATTCGCCGTGCCTATCGTATGGAAGATGACGGGGGTGGAAAACAGTTGCTGGAACGTTTTGAACTGGCGGATAAGAAAAACAAGCTTGGTAAAGAGTTATCCAAAGGGATGCAACAGAAACTATCCATCTGCTGTGCAATGGTTCATCATCCCCGGGTAATCATTTTTGATGAGCCTATGGTAGGACTTGACCCTCATGCCATAAAAGAGATGAAGGCATTGTTCCGGGAGCAAAAGGAAGCAGGGGCAGCCTTGCTCATTTCCACTCATATGATTGACAGTGTGGAGGATTACTGGGATGCAACCCATATTATGATAAACGGTGGTTTTGCCGCCACCAAGTACAATCATCCCGATGATCTGCAAACCCAAAGTCTGGAGGAGCTCTTTTTTGCAATTACTGAAAAAGGCGATGTTGATCATTGACATTACTGAAAAAGGCGGGGCGGATTGATGAATTCTCTAGCATATATTTACCTCATGCGGCTGAAAAACGGCATAAAAGAGCTGATCAAAAAACCGGCGCAGCTAATCTATATTCTGTTTCTCCTTGGACTGATAATATTTTCTTTGACTGCGGGGGATAACCGGTCGGCAGAAACCGCATTTCGCGATTCTGCAGAATTGACGGCTATGGCTACAGCACTATATATTGTCATGTTCCTAATGACCGTACATAACGGCTTTTCCAAAGGCGGCGCCATGTTTACCATGTCTGACGTAAATCTGGTGTTTCCAGCTCCTTTGAGCCCTTCAAGGGTGCTGTTCTATGGTTTGTTTCGCCAGATTAACACTTCATTGCTGTTGGGGCTGGTGATTTTGTTTCAATATGGATGGCTGAGCAACACTTACGGTGTGTCCGTCATGGTCTTGCTCAGCTTATTCTTGGGGTATGTGGCCACAGTGTTTTTGGGGCAGGTTACCGCTATGACTATCTACACCCTTTCCAGCAGTGATGAAGGTCTGAGAAAACGATTGCATGCCTTGGTGTGGATTTTAACTGCACTGCTGGTTCTTTATGCAGGTCTATATGTTTGGCAGTTTGCGGGAGATGGGATTTTGTCTGCGGCGGCAGCCGCGGCCAACAGTCTTGTGGCGCGATGCTTTCCGGTGGGCGGCTGGCTGGGATGGGTTTTTGCAGCGTCTGTCAGCGGAACAATCTTTATTCCCGGCCTGCTTGCCGGCTTAGCTTGGCTGGCTCTGCTGGTGGGCTTGATTAACATATCTGATCGAGACTGGTACGAAGATGTACTTAAAACTGCCGAGCTGACCCAATCAGCGGTGGTGGCCCAAAGAAAAGGCAACCTGGAAGCGGTGCCGGCAAAAGTGCGGATAGGCAGGACCGGATTGAATAAAGGGTGGGGTGCCGATACTTTTTACTACAAACACAAAATCGAAAACCGGCGTGGGGGATTATTCCTGCTTAACCGCAGCTCGCTGATTTTTGCAGTGCTCATCATTATTATGTCCCTGTTCATGAGGGAGGGTGGTATCGCAGCCATATTCGCCTTTGCCACCTATATGCAGCTGTTCACCACCGTGATGGGACGCATCAATAAGGAACTGACCATTCATTTCATATATGTGGTGCCGGAACCTCCTTTCGCCAAACTGGTACAGAGCCTACGGGAAATGCTGCCGGGAGCTTTAATCGAAGCGGTTATAATATTCATCCCCGTGGGGTTTATATTAGGCTTGGGCAAGGCCGATATAGCTACCTGCGTCCTGGCTCGTTTCAGCTTTGCTCTGCTGTTTGCAGCGGGCAATATTATCGTGGAAAGATTCTGGAGCGGCGCAAGCAAGATGCTAACCATCTTTCTTTATTTTCTAATTATGGTGGTTCTGGCAGCCCCGGGGCTGATCCTGGCGGTGTTGGCAAGTTCCAATTTGATGCTGATCAGTGAGAATGTAACCGTCTTTTTGATGATGGCAATAGCAAATATCCCAGTGTCTTTTTTGGTCTTGTTCCTGTGCCGCAACATGCTGCAACACGCTGAATTGAATTATTAAGGCAGGGAGTTCTCAAACAAAAATGAATGCATCACAGGTACTCGCCGTGATGCATTCAAAATAGACGGGACAGACAGTTTGTCCCGGTGTCTTAGCCGCTTTTAGCGGCCTCTTCCGCCCGCAGATCCTTGCGCAGGATCTTGCCGGTGCCGGTCTTGGGCAGGGAGTCGCGGAATTCGATAGCCCGAGGGTATTTATAGACCGACATCTGCTCACGGGCCCAGGCCACCAGTTCTTCTTCAGTGACTTTCCCAACAAAGTCGGGTTTCAGCACCACAAAGGCTTTTACATCTTCACCCCGGTAATCATGGGGAATACCAATTATCGCGCACTCATCGACAGCAGGGTGTTTGTAAAGGTATTCTTCCACCTCGGCAGGGAAGACGCTATAACCCGAAGCTTTGATCATTTCCTTCAGCCGGCCGCACAACCAGACGAAACCGTCCTCATCAATCTTGGCGATGTCGCCGGTTTTTACCCAACCAGGTTCCGGAAAGATTTCGGCTGTGGCTGTGGGGTTGTTCCAATAGCCGACTGCCACACTGTTATCATGAATCCAGAGTTCTCCTTCTTCACCCATGGGCATATCCTTATAGTTGTCTTCCGGATCTACAATGCGGATATCAACTCCGGAGAAAGGGAAGCCGATACTGCCGGGTTTAATCCATCGAGGAATTGTCTGAATAACTGTGGATACGGTTTCACTCATTCCGTAACCTTCCGCCAGGCGAATACCAAGGTCAAAGTATTTTTGTTGAACCGCTTCAGGTAGCGGCGCTCCGCCCATCCATGCGAGTTTCCAGGAGCTCAAATCATATTTCCCAGAATCGGGGTGGTTAATCAGAGCAATATTCATTGTGGTTATGGCGCCAAAACTGGTAACACGATAATGGCTGATGGCTTTTAAGGCTGTCAAGGGGTCGAAACGTGCTAGTATCACGATGGTGCTGCCTACATAAACCGGAGAAATCATATGAGCGACCATTCCGGTAATGTGAAAGAGCGGTAGTGCAGCCAGGTTTATATCGTCTACCCATGCCGCATTATGGGAGTACATGATGGCTTTCCATAAAAGGTTCCTATGAACCAGTATTGCGCCTTTGGGATAACCGGTAGTCCCTGAAGTGTACTGAAGCTGAGCTACGTCCTCCAGATCCAGCGATTCGATCTTCTCAATTGGATCGGCGCTGATAAATTCCTGCCAGCTGATAGCGCCGGGGCATGGTGGGTTGTCAGCGACGATATCATCAGGAAAAGGGAGCACAGGTTCTTCAGGGAGATATTCACTTAAGGATGTGACAATAACTTTTTCTAATGCTGTCAGACCATCACGAGCCTGCTCATAAACCGGATAAAGTCTGTCTTCCAGGATGGCAACCTTGGCGCCGCTATCGTTTAGAATGTACTGAAGCTCACCCTTCTTAAACATCGGGCTTCCTGGTACAACTACCGCACCAACAGCGTGAATACCAAAATAAGCGAAAACAAACTGGGGACAATTCTGCATTCCAATATAAACCCGGTCACCCTTTTTCACTCCGAGCCGTTTTAGACCGCCTGCTACTTTTAATACCATATCTTTGAGTTCTGTCCAGGAAAATTCGGTTCCATAATAGATGAGAGAGGTTTTATCGCGGAATTTGTAAGCATTGTAAACCAGGTGCTGAACAATCGGGTCTCGTCCCATGAAGACATCTTTGCCAAGGATATAGTCGTTTTGATAGTGTTTTTCCCATATTCTTTCCATAGGCTTAAATTTCATTATTATTGCCCTCCTTAAAACACCGATACTATTACGTCTTGCAGAAATAACAGCCAGCATCATGGAGCCAAGCCGTTGCAGCAATTCTCGAAAGCTGCAGGTGATTTTGTCAGAGCAGAATAGTGGGATAACATCCTAGCTATTCGTCTATTCGTAGTGTGTAACGCTGGAGAAAAATTTGTAATAATTAATGATTATGAACCGTGCGAGATCGTCCAGCGCAGAGAAACCGTGTTCATCTGGCCATGCAGGGCAAAGCATCATGCTGGACTGTTTTGAGTGAAGTTCACCTCCAATCAGGGAACACCCCATTTTTCTATATCTATATCCGGGAGACTCCTCCTTGCAATAGCTTGACAACATACAGAATAAACGCAAAATTGACCATGTTAAGGAAAATTTAATTATTGAAACAATTCAATTTTAGCACGTTATAAACACATAAGGATAGGGTTAGTTCTCAAACTATTTGAATAATGAGTGGTCCAATCTTTTTCAACATGGCATTTTCGGGATTGTATGTTGTCCAAAATGGATATTATGATATCATTAATTAGAGAATCTTTGACGGAGAAAGGCGGAATTGGCTTGGGTGAAAAAGCGAGACTTGATGATTTAAAACAGATGTACCCAGAAAAATTTACTACCGAATACAGAGTGTTTAAAAATATAAAACGTGGTAATAAAGTGTTTTTTGGAACTGGTGTGGGAGAACCGAGGTATCTGGTGAGAGCGTTGATGGAGTACTTAGATAAGAATCCAGCGGCGTTTTTTGATGTTGACATCTATTACGTCTGGACTCTTCAAGAAGAAACGGATTTTTATGAAAAGTATAAAAATAATTTCAGGATAAACTCATTTTTTATAGGTGATCCCAATAGGGATGCGATTAACCAGGGACTTGCTGATTACACCCCGGTTTTTACTTCCAAAATACCTAAGTTGTTTAATCGCAAAGCTTTTCCAATCGATATAGCTTTGATTCAGACATCTTTACCGGATGAGCACGGCTATTTTAATTTGGGGGTTAACGTCGATATTGTCAAAGCCGCGGTGGAGAATGCTTCCCTGATTATTGTACAGCCTAATTCATATATGCCCAATGTTCATGGAGACGGTTTTATTCATGTTAATGATATAGACTATATTGTTCCTCATGATGAGCCTTTGCCAGAGTATGCTCCGGCCAAGGAAGGCGAGATTGAACTGCAGATTGGCAGTTATGTTGCCAGACTTATTCAGGACGGGGATACTATTCAAGTAGGTTATGGCAGCATACCGGCAGCTGTATTATCCTGTCTAAGCAACAAAAAACACCTTGGAGTCCATTCAGAACTTTTGACTGACGAGATTGTGGATTTGATGAAAATAGGGGTTATTGATAATACCCAGAAAAGCTTGAACAAGGGCAAAACAATCGGATCTTTTTGTTTGGGCAAGAGAGAGACATATGATTTCTTCAACAATAATCCTGCGGTTGAGCTTAGAAGACTGGATTATGTATCTGATCTTATGAATATTGCTTCACATAATAATATGACTGCTGTTAATTCAGTTCTTCAAATTGACCTGACGGGTCAGGCTACAGCCGAATCACTGGGTAATGTTTATTACAGCGGCATAACCGGATTTGCTAATTTTATGCGGGCCACCCTTCTGGCCAAGAGGGGAAAAACGATTATAGCTTTGAAATCTACCGCCAAAAATGGAGAGGTTTCCAAAATTGTTCCCAATCTTCTGGAAGGCTCCGGTGTAAGTGTGCATAGAGCTGATGTCCAATATGTAGTGACTGAGTATGGAATAGCCTATCTTCAAGGCAAGAACCTGCGGGAGAGAGCAATGGAATTAATATCTATTGCTCATCCCAAATTCAGACCCTGGCTTATTGAAGAGGCAAAAGCACGAAATCTGATTTACAAGGATCAGAAATTCATTCCGGGTTCCAGAGGCAAGTATTTAGTAGAATATGAAACTTATAAAACGACCAAAACCGGACTTGATATTCTGTTAAGACCCATTAAAATCAGTGACGAACCACGTTTGAGAGAGTTCTTTAATTCTCTTTCAGATAATAGCCTGTTCACCAGGTTTTTTAGTCCGTTGCCATATGTAACCCACGAAAGCATACAAGATATAATTTCTGTTGATAATGCCAAAGGTGTGTCGATTCTTGCGGTAGTTCCCGATGAAGAAAATCAAATAGTAATAGGTATGGGGCAATACTCTATGAATGATACCGATTATTCAGCAGAGGTTAGCTTTGCAACCAGCGATAATTACCAAAATAATGGAATTTCCTCGATTTTGCTTAATCATTTGACTTATCTGGCCTTGAAAAACGGGATACAAAGCTTTACTGCTTCCGTGCTGATGCAAAACGGGTCAATGATTCATGTGCTTAAAAAAGCAGGATTTGCACATAAGTCTACCAGTGACGGCGTATTTGAATTTGAAAAGATACTTAGAATGTAGGATGGAAGGCTCAATAATTTAGCTGAGTGTTATCTGGGTGTTGATTTTTGGGTTTATGTCGATTTATAATCTATTTTAGTACGGTAGGATGGGAGGAAATAATATAAATGCCTATTACGGAATTATTATCGAACAATGCTGAGAAATTTGGACAAGAGGTTTGTTTGACGGAGATTAATATGGATCTCCAGGAAAGACACAATGTTACCTGGCTTGAGTATGAATTGATTGAAAACAGTCCGGCCGGTGAGTATCGCCGTCAGATGACTTGGGGAGTTTTCAATGAAAAGGCTAATCGAATGGCTAATTTTCTGCTCAGGAGGGGGATAAAAAAAGGGGACAAGGTAGCTATTCTTTTAATGAATTGTTTAGAGTGGCTGCCTATTTATTTTGGGATAATCAAAACCGGCGCCATAGTTGTGCCTTTGAATTTCAGGTACACTGCTGAGGAAATAAAATACTGTTTGGAATTATCTGAAGCGAGTGCTTTGGTTTTTGGTCCCGAGTTTATTGATCGAATGGAGAAGATTCGGGATCAGATCCCTAATGTGAATATCCTTTTGTTTGCCGGAGAAAGTCGGCCGCTTTTTGCCGAAAGCTATGATCGCCTTACGGCTAATTTTTCCTCTGAAGACCCGGGAATTCACCTGTCTGAAGAAGATGATGCAGCTATTTATTTTTCTTCCGGGACTACGGGATTTCCAAAAGCAATTTTGCATACCCATCACAGTCTGATGTCGGCATGTTATACGGAAAAAGCCCATCATGGACAAAGCCGGGAAGATAAATTTTTATGTATTCCTCCACTCTATCATACCGGAGCCAAGATGCATTGGTTTGGCAGTCTGCTGTCGGGGAGCGGTGCGGTTCTTCTCCGGGGCGTCAGGCCGGAATGGATACTGAAAACGGTTTCTGAAGAAAAGATCACTATTGTTTGGCTTTTAGTGCCCTGGGCCCAGGATATCCTGGATGCGATTGAAAGTGGGGAAGTACGGCTGGAGGATTATGAGCTCTCACAGTGGAGGCTGATGCATATCGGGGCCCAGCCGGTTCCACCCAGCCTTATTAAACGGTGGAAAAAGCACTTTCCCAACCACCTCTATGATACAAACTATGGCCTGAGTGAATCCTGCGGTCCGGGAAGTGTCCATTTAGGCACGGAGAATATTCATAAGGTTGGTGCTATTGGAATACCGGGCCATAAGTGGAGTGCCAAAATTGTGGATGAGAACAGATGTGCCGTAGATCAGGGACAGGTAGGGGAATTGGCTGTTAGTGGCCCGGGATTAATGAAATGTTACTTCAACGACCCCAAGGCTACTGCGGATGTGCTCAAGGATGGCTGGCTGTTTACCGGAGATATGGCCCGAATGGATGAAGAGGGGTTCATCTATTTGGTAGACCGCAAGAAAGATGTGATAATCAGCGGCGGGGAAAATATTTATCCAGTGCAAATTGAAGATTTCCTGCGTGCCCATAATGCAGTTAAGGATGTGGCGGTCATTGGTTTGCCGGATAAGCGGGTTGGGGAGATAGCGGCGGCGATTATAGAGCTAAAACCGGAGGTTCAGTGTACGGAAGAAGAAATCCGAGAATTTTGTGCTTCACTGCCTCGCTATAAGCGTCCGCGCAAAATCATTTTTGATGATGTACCCAGGAATCCCACCGGCAAGATAGAAAAACCGCGTTTAAGAGAAAAATACGGTGTGACTGGTATAGTAGCAGCTCAAACCGGGAGTTAAAACATAAAATGACCTTAGTAAGCAAAAACCAGCCCGCGATTGAGGCGTACTTACGGTACGCTGATCGAGCGGGCTTCTTCATTTCTATAATGTTTGTTAAAATTAATTTTGATAGTGAGGCGTGAGGCGGGAGGCGAAAGGCGAAACGGGGGAACGGGGGAACGGAGACGCGGATATAACAAGTGAGGCGGGAGGCGGGAGGCGACGGAAAACGGGGAACCGGAGAACGTCAGGAAGTAGGAGAGATTTGGTTCCCGCCTGGACCAGGAGGTTGATTTACATAGAGAATATTCTTTACTATGGGAATGCCCTGACCGGGAAAACAACTAAATTGATAGCTCATTATCGGGATTTAACCGAAAAGGGGTTAAAAACTGATTCTATTCTGGTGCTGGTTCAGGATGGCAGAGAGATTACCAGATGGAGAGAGCATCTCTTGAAAGCATTACCGATAGCCGGTTCTTTGCAGGTCTTCTCCTATTGGGGATTTGTTCAATCGGAGGTGGCACGCCATTGGAATTGGGCCGAAAAAGAGCTGTACGGTTCCCTCGCCAGTGTAAGACCATCCTTTATTACGGCAGAAATTGCCCATTTCTTGATCACAATTATGGTGAATGACCACCGGATGAAAGGAAAAATGAATACGGTAGCTACCCCGGAGCAGATGGCGATTCAAATTCTTAATAATATGAATTTGGCCGCGACTTTCGGGATGAAATTAGACGAAGCCTTTTTGAGAGTGCAGAGTGTGGAGACAGATCCGGCCAGAAGAATTGTTATAGGAGAAGCACTGGCGGTGGCCCGGGGGTTCCGAAAGACATGTGTCGAATCCCGGAGTTTCGATTACAGTATGGCGGTGGAAATTTTCAACACCATACTTTTGCGAGACAGCAGATATCGGGAGATGCTGTCTAAACGATTTAAGGTTCTCATCGCAGATAACCTTGAAGAGGGAGTCCCCAGCCAAACTGATTTGGTCGAGCTGATGCTGCAAAGCTGCAGATCTTTTGCGGTCTTTGACCCCGACGGAGGGCATACCGATTTTTTTGGGGCTGATCCTGATTACGCCTGGGATAAGCTGCACTCCCTTTATAAAATAGAAAGATGCCTGCTAAACCCGAACACAATTCTGGCAGATACTGTGGCAAGCAACATCAAGAACGGTCTTACTCTTGAGACATGCTCAGTTGAAAAACCGCTGATAAAATTGATTGATATGGATTATCGCAGTGAGCTGATCCTTAGTCTCGCCGAACATATAGAGAAATTAAATTCTCAAGGATGCTCTTTGGATGAAATAGCGATAATTGCTCCGGTTATCGACCGGGTTTTGGAGGTATCTTTAAAAACTCTTCTTAAATCAAAACACATTCAGGTGCAGCTGTTAAACCGCCGTGAATATTTAGCTGACAAGGAATTCGCTCAGGTGATGGTGGTTTTGGTTTCGTTGATTGAGAAAAGTCCTCTGGCAGTTTCAGAACTGGCTCAAGCATTCAAGATCATCCTGGGATTAGATCCGGTTAGAAGCAATCTGCTGGCCAAATTCAGTAACTCTAAAGGTCTTGAAGCAGCACTCCCTGCTGATTTAATTGGAAGGATCGGATTTGCCGCCAACAATCGTTACCGGGAGTTCTGCGATTGGATTATTGCCAAACGTAATTTATCGGCTGATGCCAGTATTTTTCAGCAGCTTTTCGGCGAAGTAATGGCAGGTCTGGTCCGTGAAGAGGGGGATCTTTCAGCCTCAAGACAGCTGATTCAATCTGCTGTTTCTTTTGAAAAATCCCAGGGAAAAATTGATTTGCTTAAGGGTATGTCCTTTGTTGAAGGCTTTGCAAACATGATCAGACAAGGTACTATTGCTGCGGAAGCCGGGAAGATTCAGGGGGCGGAGAATAATGGAGTGGTCTTAGCCACACCTCTGGCCATTTTTAAATCAAGCCGTTCCTTTAAATATCAGTTCTGGGTGGATGGCTCCAGTGAATCATGGACCCCCAGGAGAGCCAGGGAGATAAACAATTATCATCTTATGTCCAAAGGCTGGAATGGCAGGTGGGATGACTCGATGGATATAGTAAAAAAAGCTGAGGGTGCTGCTAAGACCGTCTCCGGATTGATACTAAGGTGTACTGGGGAAATTGTTTTACTGGTCAGTGAATATAACAGTATGGGACAGGAGCAGGAGGGTGATCTTCCTGATATTATCAGGGGGAGTGTTGGTCAAGTATGATTTCATTAAGGCCGGGGCAAGTGGAGGTTTCTCAGTATCAGAGCGGTGTGCTGGCAGTTCCTGCTGTACCGGGTGCAGGCAAAACTACTTGTCTTTGCCACCTGGCATGCAACCTGATAGCTAATGATTTGGGGCCGGGGAAGAAGATACTGATTGTTACGGTTATGAATTCGGCGGTATCTAATTTCAGGCATAAAATGCGAAATCTTTTGCAGGAACAGGGGATTCAAGCCAAAGGATATGAAGTAAAAACCCTTCATTCGTTAGGGCTTTTAATACTAAAACAGAAGCCGGAAAAGGTATTGGTCAACAGTGCCTTTGACATTCTTACCGGAGATGACAGGATTGGCATCATTAATGGATTAACAGACCGGTGGATCAGCTCAAACCGGGATAGATGGCAGCCATACCTTAAGCTTTCTTCTGATGACAGATGGTATCAAAGGGGCGTCAATTCGTGGATTTCCGGCATTAAAGATATGGTGAACTCCACTATCACCCGGATTAAGCTGCAAGGATTCTCTGTTCAGGAACAAGAGGGGATTCAACAGAGAGTGCTTTCAGGAGAGGATTCATTTCTGAAATGGGCCTTCGAAATTATGATGGAGTATGACCGTTACATAAGAAACATGGGGCGGGTTGATTTTGACGATTTAATTGTTTTTGCCTATCGTCTTCTTCTGGATGATATGGAATTGAGACAGAGAATGCAGGAGCGGTGGGCTTATGTATTTGAAGATGAGGCCCAGGATTCCACTCCTTTGCAGGAAAAACTGGTTAGGATATTGAGTGAGAAGTCCGGCAACCTCTTAAGGGTGGGTGACATTAATCAAGGCATAATGGGCTTTACCGGTACTGATCCATCTCTTTTTTCTCGCTTTTGCAGTGAAGCCGCGAACCAGCCCATCTCTGTTGCGAGCCGAAGCACCCAGGATATTATGGATTTTGCCAATCATTTTGTGGGTTGGGTAAGGGGTTCTTTTCCCCTTGAAGCCTGCCGCAATGCCTTGGCTGATCAGCAGATAAGGGGAACATACGGGGATGACCCTTTTCCTAATCCTGTTGTTGATGGCTTCGCTTTAACTGTTCATGATTATGAAACCGGTGATGAAGAATTAAATGCAATAGCTCATAAAGCAGCTGTGGCTGCTAAAATGTTTCCTCACCAGACTATTGCCGTATTGACCAGGGACAACTGGTCCCTCAACGGACTGGCAAAGCGTCTTGCTGAGCTGAAAGTACCCTGGGAGGATGTTTCGCGCGGGACAACAGCTGACCAGCAAAGCCTGGAGGATGTTCAGACCATAGTTTCTTTTCTGGCAGAACCGGATAACGAAGTGCGGTTTCGTGAGTTGGCGGAAAGGTTTATGGCCGGACTTGATCCTGACGAATTAGATCTGCTGAATAATTACCTTAAAGAACGGAATCCGGAAGATCTTTTATATCCGATCGATGGGTTTGAAATAGGCAGCATTCCGGAGGAGCTATGGGCTTCAGGTTCATGGAACAAGGTTGAGGAGCTATTATTTGATTTAAGAAGATGGCTGGAATATTCACATCTTCCCGCCGATGATCTGATCCTCCAGTTGGCTGGAGAGATGGCACTGGATAAAGAACAGCGCGAGCTGGTTAACAGCTATGCCGGTCAGATTTCCCGGTTGCTGAGTGATGGCCCACACCACGATTTATTTTCGGTGACTCAAGCTCAGGAGCTGGATAGAAACATGAAACTGGTTATTCGCAATTTAAGGGACAGAAAAGGTTATTCTCCTAAACCTGGAACAGTTTCTTTATCCACTATGCATCGTTCGAAAGGGTTGGAGTGGGATATTGTATATCTGACAGGACTGGCGGTTGACCATTTCCCTGATTCACTTAACCAACGTTTCCCCGGGGATATTTGGTCGGTAAAGGAGGAGTTTCGTAATCCGTCTGCACTGGCATTGGCTCAGTTAAATGCGGCGGAGGCAGGAACCGGATTGGATCCGGGAGAAATAGCTGTTGAGGCTAAGATTCAGGAAATATCCGAAAATCTTAGAGTAATTTATGTGGCTATAACCCGCGCCCGGGAGAGATTAATTATTTCTTCGCATAAAAAAAATACCTACAATAAGGTGTTGGAGTCCAGCAGTATTTTTACGGAGATAGCAGCTTATGTTAAACAGAATTCTAAGTAGATTGAGTTTCAGCCAATTGTCATTCTCTACGTATATGGCATGTCAGCTCAAGTTCAGACGGAGATATGTGGAACAATTGTATTGGCCTCAAGTGATGTCTGAGGAAGTGGAATTGGGTCAAGCCTTTCACACCTTGAGTGAAAGGTATTATCTCACCGGAGAGATGGATAACTATCCGGGCCTCCTGGGGCAATGGGGGAGGAACCTTAAAGAATTTTATCCTTATGACAGCTCATTGGAGATTTTTCCGGAGCAGCAGGTGAGATTTAATGGTGACATTCGCCTGGTTGCAAAGTATGATTTATTGGTTAATGGTGAGAAGCTGTTGATCTATGATTGGAAAACCACCAAGAAAATCAAGCGAAGCTATTATGAAAACTCTCTGCAGACTTTGCTCTACCGCTATCTTATGGCAGAAGCGGGAGGGGAATACCTGGGCAGAATCATAAAGCCCCGCGATATTATAATGTGCTATTGGAATCCGTCTTTTCCCCGGGAACCCCTATACTTGCCATATGATGAGATCAAATATAGACGGGATGGGAAATTCCTGCGGGATATTATAAATGAGATTATGCAAAAGCCTTGGGATGAATTTTTCCCTGTGACTGATGAACGAATATGTTCTTATTGTGAGTATTCTCCAATTTGTCACGGCAAGCCTGGGGAAGGGGAGACGGATTTTGATGCCGAGGATCTTTCGCTATCCTGGGATGATATAGACGAGTTTCTCGTTTAATGAGGTGAAAAATGCGATTCAGACTAATGAGTAATGAAATACCGGAAGAATTCATAACCAAAACCGGTTCATCTCTTCTGGCCGCTATTCTGTGGAATCGCGGCTACCGTTCACTGGATGATATTAAACCATTCCTTAACCCTGATTCTTATGTACCCTCCGGCCATGAGGTTCTACCCGGCCTCTTTGAAGCAGCCGAAATTGTTAAAGAAACGGTCCGGAATTCAGGCAAAATCGCAATTTATGGTGATTACGACGTGGATGGGATAACATCTGCCGCGCTTCTGGTGAGAACCTTACGGAAGGCCGGCGGTGAGGTGGTGTACCATATACCGAACAGATTTACCGAAGGTTATGGAATGAACCCGGATGTGATCAGACAACTGGCTGCCAGCGGCTGCAGTCTTATTGTGACCTGTGACTGTGGAATCAGCAATCATAACGAAATATTGCTGGCCAAAGAGCTGGGGATGAGGGTAATTGTAACAGACCATCATACTCTGCCGGAGGTGATGGTTGAGGCCGATGTGGCAGTGAATCCTAAGATGCTGGATGAAAATCATCCCTGTTATTATATTCCCGGGGTGGGAGTGGCATATCTTCTGTCTCAGGCTGTGCAGAGTGTGATGGCTTTTGAATTGGATTTTGATCCTTTGCAGCTGGTGGCCCTGGGGGTAATCTGCGATGTAGTCCCGTTGGCCAAAGAAAACCGATACTGGGCCCGGAAAGGATTGACTGCCTTAAATTCTGAGGAGGGGACATTGCCGGGAATCAAAGCTCTTGTTGAGGTTGCCCGGGTTAAATATGTTGATGAAGATACGGTTGGGTTTCAGATTGGTCCCCGGTTAAATGCACCTGGCCGCATGGCATCGGCGGAAATATGTGTGGAATTATTGCTGACAGATGACAGGGAGAAGGCTTATCAGCTGGCAGCTGAAATCGATGCCCTTAATGAAGAGAGAAAGCTTCTGGTCAGTCAGGTCCTCCATTCCCTTGATGGAGTTGAACCGGATGGCTGTATTGTGGAATATAATGAATTCTGGCATGAAGGTATTATTGGTATTGTCGCCGGCAGACTTTGTGAGACTTATCAGGTGCCGGTAGTTCTTATGACCGGTAAAAAGGATGGCTCGATTATAACCGGTTCGGCCCGTTCAGTTGAAGGGGTTAATGTTTTTGATGTTTTTTCCAGGGTGCAGAGCCTTTTGGTTAAATTTGGAGGACATGCCGGTGCAGCCGGACTGAGCACTACCAAGGATAAACTTCCCGAGCTTATAAGGAGACTTAGAACAGAGTTATCGGTTGATAAATCAGAGGCCGAATTGTTTATTGATCTGGAAGCTAAGTTTGATTATTTTGATCTTACTGTTTATCAGGAGCTAAAAAAACTGGCACCTTATGGAGAAGAGTTCCCCAGGCCGATATTCAGATCAGCGGGGGTAGAAATAACAGGCTTCGAAACCATAGGAAATGGGAAGCATACCCGATTAAAGCTTAAACATGGCAATGGGTCAGTTACCGGAGTGTGGTGGAATACTCTGATATCTGATATCTTCACTAATGCTTCCCTGACTTTCAGAATTGGTGTTAATGATTTCAATGAGGAACAGACTTTGCAGCTAGAAGTTTTGGGATTGGAAGGCCCTCAAATCACAAGGGGGCGGAGTTTGGAATTGGAGGATATGAGATACCTGCCTGGTGTCAGGCCTCCTGATTTTTTCGGCCCGCAAATTGGAATATTTGCAGAAGGCTTAAGAGCAGATGAGGGATCTTTCGACCGGACCGGGATACAATTATGCCAGACTCTGGTATTGGCCACAATACCACCGGGGTTGACTCTGTTAAAACACCTGGTGGACAAAAGCCGGTGCTCAAAGCTGGTGCTGGGGTATGAGGCAAGCACCTCAAGGCCCCCTTTAATGCACCGTTTAATGGGGATAGTAAAGGCAGGAATCAAGAATGGCTCGGTACTGACCATCCCGGGAATCGCCTCTGCATGTGAGGCCTCAGACAGTGCTGTAATCGCAGGCTTAAAGCTATTAGAATCCAACGGATATTTGAAGCTTGAAATGGAAGGGAGCCATTTGAATATCCAGCTTCTGCCGGGTGAGAGAATAAGTAAAGAAAACATATACTACCGGCGACTGGTGGTGGCTGAAGAAGAAACAGCCGCCTTCAGAGAGTGGATGAGTTCAGTCACGCCAGAGGAATTGGCAGCGTTAATTAATGCCGGTAGTAATTGAAGTAAAAAGTGCTCCCGCTGATCAGCTGGACTTGTATTTCGAGCCCGCTTCTTTCCGGAGGTACTGCACGGTTTTATTCATGTGGGTCTGGTGGGATCCCTTCACGAGAATGAGCGCATCCGGCTTGATCATTGTTTTAATGTGGCGATGTAATGATTTGCGGTTAAAGGTATGAATGGCTCTGCCCGGCGGGAAGCCGTGCTTAACAGCGGTAGTCTGGATTTCCTGGGCAGATTTGCCATAAGTAAAAAGGAAGTCGATATTCTGGCCGGAAACGTATCGCCCCACAGTCTGATGTCCCGTTTTTGAGTAGCGGCCCAGTTCGGACATGCTGCCCAGTACCAGAATTTTAGGGCGGCCCGGGAGATTTGAAAGCACATCTATGGCAGCCTTGACAGAATGGGGATTGGCATTAAATGTGTCGTCGATGATTCGGGCTTTGTTTTTGGTACGATAGACAACCAGGCGACGGTGGGGTTTACTGTAGCTTCTCAGTCCGGCTTTAATATCACCGGCATTAAAACCTAAACGGTCAGAAACAGCAATAGAAAAAAGGGCATTGTAAACATTATGCACCCCATAAACCGGAATAGAAAAGTTATGATCAATTCCTTTCAGGGTGACGTTAAATGACATGCCGTTATCAGCATAACGAATGTTATGTGCAGTGTAGTCGCTTTTTCCTTTAATAGATACGGTTTTGATGGTTCCGCGGAAAGGTTTGAGCTTCAGTTTTTTTGAATTGGCGTCATCGGCGTTAAGATAGAGGGTTCCGGTTTTCTTCATATATTGGGCAAGTTGAGATTTGGCTTTGATCAAACTGGAAAGGTCGCCGCCAAAGTTTCCTATGTGAGCGGTTCCAACCATAGTAATCACCGCAATATTTGGCTTTATTATCTGACATTGCCGGCGCAGATGCCCACGGCCCGACATTCCGAATTCAAGAACTGCCGCCTGGTGAAAGGGACGTATACTCTTGGCGTGTTTACGCATGGACTTGCGGTTATTCCGATTATACATAGACTTGTATACCTTCCACCTTCTCTTCAATATGGAAGCAATCATCTCTTTGGTGGTGGTTTTGCCCGAACTCCCGGCCACAGCAATAATCGGCTTTTTTAAAACAACCTGCTTCAGAAACAATCCCCCTCTCCTGTTTTCAAGATAATATATGCACCCATTTATTAATTCGTCCACGAAAATACCGAATGTTTCGGTGAAAGCTGCATGATTAGACACATTATAAGGTAAGATTAAAGCAGAATCTATTTATTAGGTTTTAGATATTCTTATAACAATATATAGAAAGGAGCCCTGTAAAATGGATTTTAAATTGAGTAAAGAACAGGAAATGATTCAAAAGGCGGCCCGTGAATTTGCTGAGAAAAGCATTAGGCCCATAGCCGGACAGATTGAGAAGGAAGGCATGATTCCTGCAGAAATCATGCAAGGTATGGCTGATTTAGAGCTCTTTGGAATAGCCTATCCTGAAGAGTATGGCGGAACAGGTGCCGGATATGTTTGTTATGTTCTGGCTGCGGAACAGATTGCTCAGGCCAGTTCCAGTGTCGCCGGAGTCTATTCGGTTCATTACCTGGGTACCAGTGCCATCGCCAGCTTTGGGAGTCCCGAGCAAAAAGCCAAATATTTGCCTTTGGCCGGAAGCGGGGAAAAGATCTCCTCCTTTGCGTTTACAGAGCCTGGAACAGGGTCAGACCCCAAGCAGATTACTACCGTTGCAATCAGGGATGGAGATGATTATGTTATTAATGGAGTCAAACGATTTATCTCCGCCGCTTATTTGGAAGGACCTATCGTTATTTTTGCCAGAGATTCAGAAACCGGTCATCCTACTGCTTTGCTGGTGGATAAATTCTGTCCCGGTTATTCGGTGTCTGAGCCGTGGAAAAAGATCGGCCTTCATGGCAGTAAGGTTGTGGATGTGTATCTCAAAGATGTCCGGGTTCCTGCTTCCGCCGTCCTTGGACCTAAAGGCCAGGGATATCAGGTTTTGCAGGCGGGCATTTCTTTCGGGAAAGTAGGGATGTGTGCCGGCAGCCTCGGGGGAATGCAGGCAGCATTAGATGCCAGTATCAAATACGCCAAAGAAAAAAGCCATCGCGAAGGCACCATTGCCAAATTTCCTACTATTCAAGTGGCCATAGCAAAAATGGCGGAAAAGGTAGAAGCTTCACGCTGGCTTACTTATCGATTAGCCTGGCTGGCCGACAACACCACCGATTTAATCTCATTTGCAAAAATGGCGGCAATGACCAAAGCGTTTGTAGCGGAAGCGGGGGTTGACGTGGCCCGGCTTGCTGTTGGAGTACATGGCTCCTATGGTCTTATGGATGATTACGAAGTATCGCACATCTATTGTGATGCCATTATTTCCGAACAGACGGAAGGAGTTGCAGATATGCAGCGTCTGATCACCGGAGGCAGCCTATTGCGCTAAGATTTTTGCAGCTATAATAATACCTGGCCAGGATAATTCCGGCTGAAAGCCGGGGGGCCATGCAATACCATGATTAATAATGGGGAGACGGTAATGTGCCGTTCTCCTCATTATATATTTCCCCGGAAACATATGACTTCACCCCAATAATCAGCTGGAAAATCAAATCGCAATATGAGGGAGGTTAATTCTAAACCGATATGGTAAATTTTTTTGGCAGGAATTATTAGTATCGAAGGATAATTTATTCTGGTAGGTTAAATAATTTTCTGCTGGTGATTTATTCACTTATGCCATATAATCAATCAGGCTGCCCCATTTAGAATCATGATAATGACTGCGGTTGTCATATTCTAAAATAGGTGAGGCAACGAACGATTTGCAAAGAAGGATTTGCGGGTATTTGTTGTAAAGAGGAAAGCTGGAGGAAATGCAGATATGAAGCAATATCCTGTTGCCAAAGAAGGCTGGTCCATAATAATAGTTCTGCTGTTGATCAGTTTGCTTACCGGGCATTTCTTCGGATGGTGGGCCATACTGCCCTTCACTGCAGCTATTTTTACGGTCTTTTTTTTTCGCAACCCCCAAAGGTCGATTCCAGACATGGATGGAATCTTTGTCTCACCTGCAGATGGTGTCATTATTAACATTGAGCAACAGCACGAAGACCGTTATCTGGGGGAGGAGGCTGTTAAAATCAGTATCTTCTTAAGCCTTTTTAATGTTCATGTTAATCGCAGCCCAGTGGAAGGAAAAGTAGCGTATCTGGAGCAGTTTTCCGGGAAAAACCTGCCGGCCAATCGTCTCGAAGCCGGCCATTTGAATGTTAAGAATTGTATGGGGCTTGAGAGTGAATGGGGTAAAGTCATGGTAGTTCAGATCACCGGCTTGATTGCCCGACGTCTTGTATGTTGGGCCAGAGTTGGCGACCAGCTGGAACGCGGAGAGAGATTTGGGCTGATAAAATTTGGCTCATGTACGGAAATATATCTGCCTAAAAATATAGTGCTGAACGTAAAGCCCGGGGACCGGGTAAAAGGTGGAGCAACAACACTGGGGAGGTTTGAGTAATGGTATTCCTGCCCAATATGCTAACATTATTTAATCTTATTTTCGGAGTAATTTCGTTAATGTATGCTTTCGAAAATGAAGTCATTCTGGCGGCGGTGTTTATTTTGCTGGCCGGGGTAATGGATGTTTTAGATGGAAAAGTAGCCCGGAAGCTTAATGTGTCTTCCGACTTTGGCAAGGAACTAGATTCTTTGGCGGATTTAGTGTCCTTTGGAGTGGCCCCGGCGTTTCTGGTTTTTGTTTTATTTCGCACGTCTCCAATTTCTCAGCTGCAGAGTTTCATGATTGTCGCTTCCGGATTGATTTTTATCATGAGTGGTGCTTACCGATTAGCAAGATTTAATGTGCTGAACATATCCGAATTTTTTGTGGGAGTACCTATTACCATGGCCGGAGGAATTGTTGGTTTGGCGGTATTGGCCTGGCCGGGCGCAAGTGGCTGGTTTTATGTGACAACTCTGTTGGTTCTCTCCGGGCTGATGATCAGCAAAATATCAGTTCCCAAGCTCTTCCGCTTTCGTTAACGCAAGTTAACCCCTATCAGATTGAAAATAGTTTCTAAATTATTCATATATAATTAATATTTTTTGCAGGATGTTTGGCCTTATTTGTCGAAACGACCAATTATAATCAATCTGCAAGGAAGTACCTGCTATGTCTACCATGAGTTTCAACTCGTTGCGTAAAATCCTGCTGTTAATTGTCTCAATTGTTGTTTGTTGGTCATTTCTGGTTATAGAGACCCAGGCTTCCACAGGAACTGTAACGGGTTCAGTTCTTAATATTCGTGATGGGCCGGGAACCCAGTATGCAAAAAAAGGTTCATTGCTAAAGGGAGCCTCAGTTACCATCACCGAGAGCCGGGGTTCGTGGCTTAAAATCAAGCTGAACAGCGGCTTGGCAGGATGGGTTCATGTCGATTACATAAAAACTTCAACCCCGTCCACTTCAACACCTGCTGTGTCATCGGTTTCTCAAGGTGCAACCGGCACTGTTACCGGTTCGGTTGTTAATGTCCGGGAGGGGCCTGGCACTCAGTACAACAAAAAGGGATCGGTTGCTAAGGGACAAAAAGTCAAAATAAATGCTGCCAGCTCCTCTTGGGTGAACATTACCCTTGGCAATGGAGTAGTGGGTTGGATCTCTGCTCAATATGTTAAAGCCGATCCTGTGGCAGAAAATCCGGTCAATAATGAGCCAACCCCCGCATCAAGCAACGATTCGTCCTCTAAGATCGAAGTCACCGGATCTATAGTTAACCTGCGGGAAGGCCCGGGAACCCATTACCTTACCCGGGGTCAGGTTAGTAAAGGTGATCAGCTGGATCTGATGGAAGAGCAGAATGGATGGTACAAGGTGCAAACATCGCGAGGTATAGCCTGGTTAGCAGGTGGGCTGGCTCGAGTCCTGACGCCACCATCAGCCATTGCTGAGGAAATTCAATCACCAGCTAATCCCGTACCCGTTGAAGATCCAATTACTCCAACCGGCGAAATTCCTTTACCAGGGGAAATTAATTCGAATTCGGAGACGCCCTCAAAATTGCCGGGAATTGCCAGAGTAATGCTGGATCCTGGTCATGGCGGGCAAGATCCGGGGGCCATTGGTATCACCGGCAGCTATGAGAAGGATGTGAATCTGACTATAGCTAATAAGACCGCCCAACTGTTAAGAAATTCTGGTGTGGATGTGCTAATGACCCGTAGTGACGACAGATACATTACCTTGAATGGCAGGGTCGACATTGCTAATGCGTCAGACGCATCGATTTTTGTCAGCATTCATTCCAACAGTACGACCAACCGGGAAACCAACGGGACCATGGTGTTCTATTATGTTGATCAGAATATCCCGGCGGCAGTTGCTCAGGCTTCGGAACGGGAGCAACTGGCGCGAATCATACAAAACAACCTGGTGCGAAGCTTAGGACGTGCTGACAAAGGCGTGCGGCAGAACAATTATGTAGTCATCAGATATACAGAGATTCCTGCTATTCTGGTTGAAACCGCTTACCTTAGCAATCTGGAAGAAGAGATGCTTTTGAATGACATTGCATTCCAGGATCGTGCGGCTCAAGCTATAACCAATGGTATTATTGAATACTTTACGTCAAAAGGCATTCTCTAATAAAAGTAACCAAGAAAAAAGAACAGGCTGATTGAGCGGGGGATTCCCGGTAGCGATGAGATTAGCCTTCGTCATCTAACGAACAGCATTGGCATATGCCAATGCTGTTCGTTAGATGTGCCCGGCTGTAATATGGCATAATGAGAGTAATAAATTTGAGAGGGGGAGTCAGATGTGGCAATTTATGAATTCGAAGGCAAAGTACCTCAGATCGGCGTGAATTCATTTGTTCATCCGGACGCAGTCCTGATCGGTGCGGTAGAAATCGGAGCAAATTGTTATATCGGCGCCAATGCCGTATTGCGTGCTGACACAGGGAAGATAAAAATTGGCAGCGGTACAAATGTACAGGATGGGGTTGTTATTCATGCAGACCCCGAAACAACGGCATTGATTGGAGAAAATAATCTGATCGGACATAAGGCCATGCTGCATGGGCCGCTGGTTATGGGTGAAGACATAATGATAGGCATAGGCGCCATTGTACTTATGAACTGTGAAATCGGAGATGGGTGTGTTATTGCGGCAGGAAGTGTAATAAAAAACAATAGTAAAATTCCCGCTCGGCGAATGATGGCGGGAATACCTGCCCAGGAGGTACGCCAGGTATCGGATCAAGTGGTGACATTTACGCAAATCGGGGTCAAAATTTATCAGGAATTGGCGGAGCGTTCCCTCCGGGGCCTGAAAAGAGTTGACCTCTAGATAGCTGCTGGTGATGAATTAACGATACCAGGACAGAGGTGACAATTAATGCTGGAAGTTAAACATCATGACGGGGTCCAGCTTACCAGAGGGATATTGAGCTTTCTAGGTGACCCTCTCAAAGCATGTTTCTATTTAGTGGATGGTCTTATGATCGATACCGGATCACGTACTATGGAGAGAGATGTGGTCCCATTATTGGAGGAAGTCAGGATAGAACAACTGGTTCTCACTCATTTCCATGAGGATCATGTGGGTTTATCCTCCTGGGTGGCCAAAGCAAAAGGTGCTGAGGTCTTTATTCATGAGGATGCAGTAGAAAACACCAAGAAAAAAATTAATCTTCCCTGGTATCGCCGCAGCAGTTGGGGGATACCGGAACCTTTTGCTTCTAAACCATGTCCTTCGGTAATCGAAACGGATAATCACCGTTTCACAGTAATACCGACCCCGGGACACACCGACGATCATGTAGTATTCTACGAAGAATCTCGCGGATGGATCTTCACCGGTGATATGTTTGTGAATGCCACTCCTGTGCAATGGGATCCAAGAGAATCGGCATCCGAAACTATTGACTCGCTTAAAAAGATACTCAGCCTTGATTTCGATACGGTTTTTTGCGGTCATGCCGGTATTCGCCGCAATGGAAAACGACTGATCCAGGCAAAACTTGATTATTTATTAAATTTGCAGGATAAAGTGTGGAGTCTGGTCCAAAAAGGATATTCGGTCCGTCAGATTAACCATTCGCTTTTTCCTAAAAAACCGCCCAGTACATATCTTACCTTGGGAGCATGGTCGTCATATCATCTGGTTAATTCATTGTATCGGTCAAGTGTGGAACAGCCTTAGAAGAATATAATGCTATACGGGGGGGGGAAGGAACGCCTTTGATGAACGAACTGATCATAATATTGGATATCATTATCGTAGTCTTGCTGCTAATTATTCTGTGGCGGACTTGGAATCAGAATTCTTCCCTGTCACCTGAAATAGAACGGCTGCTAAGAGAACAGGAAAAGCTGGAACGAACCATTCGTGAGGAGATGGGTCGAAACCGGGATGAGGCTGCGGCCCATTTCAGATTGGAACGGGAAGAGCTGAACCGCTCATTCAGTTTATTAAGGGATTCTCAATTTAATCATATGGCGGAAGCTTCGCAGCTGCAGCACCAACAGCTGGAATCCTTTGGCAAACAGTTGGCACAATTGGCCCAAGGTAATGATCAAAGACTTGAAAACATGCGGCAGACCATTGAAAATCGAATGGCGGCACTGCAGAAAGATAATAATTACAAACTGGAACAAATGCGAATGACGGTGGATGAGAAGCTGCAATCGACGCTGGAGGTTCGCCTGGGAGAGTCATTCAAGCTGGTGAGTGAACGATTGGAAATGGTCCATAAAGGACTGGGGGAGATGCACGCACTGGCCGCCGGGGTGGGAGACTTGAAAAAGGTGCTTGCTAACGTTAAAACACGGGGAACCTGGGGAGAGGTTCAGCTGGGGAACATACTTGAACAAGTATTGGCTGCCGAACAGTTTGCGACTAATGTGGTTACCAAAAAAGGGAGTACGGCTCGGGTTGAATATGCGATAAGACTGCCGGGGCAGAGCAGTGATGAAATGATCTGGCTGCCGGTAGATGCAAAATTTCCTCAGGAAGATTATTTAAGATTAGTTGAGGCATGTGAGGATGGAGATGCGGTGGCAGCCGAGGAAGCAGCCAAGCAATTGGCAGTAAGAATTAAGGCTGAAGCTCGGGAAATTGCTGAAAAATACCTTGATCCCCCCCACACCACCGATTTTGCCATAATGTTTCTTCCGACTGAAGGACTATATGCGGAGGTGTCGCGCCATCCCGGCCTTACTGAAGAATTACAGAGGTTATATCGAGTGAGTATTACCGGTCCCAATACTATGGCCGCCTTTTTAACCAGTCTTTCCATGGGATTCCGCACCTTGGCCATTCAAAAGCGTTCCAGCGAAGTCTGGAATCTTTTACGGGCCGTCAAAACTGAATTCAGCAAATTCGGGCAGGCTTTGGAAAAAACCCAGAAAAAGCTCCAGGAGGCCAGCAATACCATCGAAAAGGCCGCCAACCGATCACGGCAAATCGAAAAGAAGCTTAATGGTATTGAAAGCCTGCCGGATACCGAGGTCAATGAATATTTAGATGAAATTCAAGAGCTTGATGAGCGAATATCAGGGGTTACTCTATAATTCCGCATGCCAGCCGTCTTCCTGCATTGCCTGACGGCTGAGAGCGGTAATCATCGGGATTCTCATGGATGATTACCGCTTTGCCAATCACATCCCGAACCCGGAAACGTTTAGTAAAAAATTTCATAATAGCGCGGCCATTTTGAGAAAACAGAACCGGGAAATCTCCGGCATGGTTGCCATGGGGCTGGTGATCGGGATTCCAGTGTTCCCCTGCCTTCAAAAAGGGTTCAGCCGGGTTGCCAACCAGGCAGGTTCCAAATTCGTGAAGATGAAATCCGTGTGGTCCTACTGGAGACTGTTCAGGTTTGGCAGGCTGATAAGGCGGAAGCCCTGAGATATCAACCGACACCCAGACACCCCTGCCAAAATCTCGAAATACTATGGTTCCGTTGATCTGAGGTGCCAAGGGACCGCCGCGAATGCGAGCAATAGCCGTCGATCGCATTAGTATAACCTTCCTTCTGATATTTTTGCTCTGGGTTTCTAATCCATAGTATGAAATGGAAATAGAATGTGTGGCTAACAGGTTAGGGGATTGGAGGCTTACTTGAGTGGAATAAACCAGTCGATTCGTGATAAAATTCGAGTCAGGAAACATTGGCGGAGCAATGAAAACGAACAACCATGAAAGGAGCGATTAAGTTGGATTTTAGACTGACCGAGGAACAGGAATTGATTCAAGCTAATATGCGAGAATTTGCAGAGAGGTATGTGGATCCAATTGCGGCTTCTATCGACGAGGAAAGTCGGTATCCAGCCGAAGTATTTGCCCGATTAGCTGAGATGGGTTGGATGGGAATTCCCTATTCCCAGGAATATGGCGGGGCAGGGTCCGACTACCTGACATTTACCGTGGTTGTGGAGGAATTATCCAAATCATGTGCCGCTACCGGTTTTACCCTCTCCTGCCATACTGCACTGGCTAGCGGACCTATTGCAAATTTCGGTACCGAAGAGCAAAAAAAGCAGTACTTAACTCCATTATGCCAGGGAAAGCATATCGGAGCATTTGCCCTGACCGAGCCTGGGGCCGGAACAGACGTGGGCGCCGGTTCCACTACCGCAGAATCCGATGGTGATGAATACATCCTCAACGGGACCAAGACTTTTACTTCCAACGGACCTATTGCCGATACTTTTGTAGTTTTTGCTGTTACCGACAAAACCAAAGGCACCAAAGGAATGAGTGCGTTTATTGTACCAGCCGGGACCCCGGGGCTTAGTGTGGGTGCGCACTTTTTCAAAATGGGGATCAGAGCTTCCCAAACTTCTGAAATTCACTTAAAGAATTGCCGCATCCCCAAGCAAAACTTATTGGGGCAGGAGGGGCAAGGCTTCAGAATAGCCCTGCAAACTTTAGATAACGGCCGGATTCAAGTTGCCGCCCAGGCCGTAGGCATAGCCCAGGCCGCCCTTGATGAGTCGGTGAAATACGCTAAAGAAAGGATTCAGTTTGGGAAACCCATATCAGCCAACCAAGCTATTCAGTGGATGATTGCCGATATGGCCACCGATATTTCTGCAGCGCGATTTCTCACTTACCATGCTGCATTTCTCAAAGATCAAGGCCGGCCTTATTCCAAGGAAGCTGCAATGGCTAAGGTGTTTGCGTCTGAGATGGCTAACCGCCATGCCTCAAAGGCAGTACAGATACACGGGGGTTATGGCTATATAAAGGGTCAGAAAGTAGAAAGACTAATGCGCGATGCTAAGATCACCGAAATATATGAGGGAACTTCTGAGGCCCAACGTATGGTTATTTCCAGCAATGTGCTCAGATAAGCAGCTCATGGGGTAAATCCTCCTCATATATTTGTGCCTTCCGCTGTACTCAATATGACACTTTTCTGATCATTGACATGAAATATGCTTGTTTAACCCGGGACCAAAAATCCCGGGTTATTTTCGCGGCAAATCGCTTCTTCGACAGAATTGGAAAAATGCACTTGTAGTCAGGCGGTCTGGATTTCCGCTAAGCTTATCCCTGAGGAGGCGAAGAATCAATGATTAAAAGAATTTCCGCAATTATCGTGCTGGCAGTTTTCGGTGTATTCCTTTGTACTTATAATCCCGGGGTGGCCGGTGAGTTTACTGCCGCCAATGTTAAACAAGTCCAGGTTACGGCTAACAACCTTCATCTAAGAACAGGGGCCGGAACTAATCACACCATTATTACCACTCTTCATAAAGGCAATGTTCTTGAAGTGCTGGGCAAGATTGATGACTGGTATGTGGTGAAAATGACCGATGATACTGTTGGATGTGTTGTAACCAGATATGTAAAATCATATAATCCTGCTCCTGTAACAAATCCTTCCGACACCAGCAGTGCAACTGCCATGCAAACGGAGATGCTGGGGTATATTAATAAAGCGCGGACCGATGCCAATTTGGCACCATTAAAGCTGGACAAGGCGCTATGTGACGGAGCCCTGCTAAAATCCCAGGATATGGTCAATAATAACTACTTCAATCATCAATCACCCAAATATGGCAGTCCATTTGAAATGATGGGGAAATTAGGTATCAAATACAATTATGCCGGTGAGAACATTGCCAAACACCTTACGGTGAAAAGTGCCCACGAAGGATTTATGAACTCGTCCGGGCACCGTGCCAATATCTTAGGAGCCAACTACGGAAAAGTTGGATTAGGCTTTGTGAAAAGCGGAGGTTATCTCTACGTAACCCAATGGTTTACAAATTAATTTAAGAATACTACTCTAAAATAATACCGGCGAAGGCAGTTGATAGAAACAGCATCACTGCTTTCGCCTTTTTGATTTTGCGACATAAGAATATAGAATAAAGATGTTCTTAAGTTATAATCAATAAAAATACCGATATTACAGTCTGCTTTATCCGATGACTAATCTGCCCTAAGACCCCCGCCTCTATAGTCGGCGGGTGCCCAAGGGCAGTTAAGTCCCTGGATCCGTGCGACTAAGATTCAGATGGAGTCAAAATTTCATCTGAATCAAGTCTTACTTTATCTGCAAAACGATAATAGCACTGACATTGTTTATGAGGGATCATCTCGTGATCAGATTACTTAATAAGTTATTGAGAATAAATCTTCGGGTTATTATTCTAACTCTGCTGCTGTTAGTGTTGTTCGATGTCGCACTTCAACAAGCCATAATACCTTATTATCTAGATTCGAATCGTAGCTCAGGCCGGATTAGGGGAACTGCTACTGCTCCTGCCATAAAAAGGCTTCCCGCTGACGATGCTAACACTCTCAGTTTGTGGAAGGCTCAGTTGGCAGAGGAACAAGGGTTTACAGTAGTTTTTCTCGGTGACTCTATTGATCATGGCGGAGGAGTCGCTGCTGAACACAATACTCTACCCGCATTCTTTAGTCAGCGTCTATCACTTCTTTATCCGGAAAAGGATATCAAGGTGTTTAATTTCAGCCTGCCGGGATGTACTCCGGCAGATACTTACAATATTCTGAGCTTTATTGCCGATATCAAACCGGATCTGGTTATATATGATGTAAACATGGGCTGGTTCGGGACAAAAAATGAAATGGAACACCCGCTGCTGGCTGAATTGACTGAGGTAGAAGAGGAGCATTCTCCACCTCTGCCTTTGCCAGCCAAAGCCCTGACCGGTGCCGAGATCGAAAAAATCCTTACCAGCTATGCAACCGACTACTGGTCTTTGTATCGCAACCGCATTTTTCTTAATTATGTTTGGTTTGGAAAACCCCTTGCAGAGCATTTTCAAATCAAGACCACAGCCGAGGAACTTGATACAGATGCCGGTAATCTATTAAGCGATGAAGAAATATATAAGCCCTGGTATTTGAAGGACTTTGACGATTTAAAAAAGGCTGAAGGCAAATTAGGGCATTTCACCCTTGATGAGCATAACCCGCATTGGGGCATGTACAATCGGCTGTTGGAGAAACTGGCCCAAGAGAATATAAATTCGGTGTTTTTTATGATACCTCGCAACCGAACTTTATATGAAAAATATAATCTCTTAGATGAAAAGGTGCTTAATGATCAGCAGGAGATATTAGCTGCCGCGGCCCGAAAATATGGGGCAGTGGTTTATGATTATACTTTTGCCGTAAATGATCTTTACTTTACTGATTCAGTGCATCTCACTGCTGAGGGCAATAGGGATTTGGCTTATTTATTAGTTGCAGATATTGTCGAGGATAATTTGATGAAATAGAGGGTCACTATGCTTAATACATGGACATTTATGGCTTATGTTCTTGTATCAGTATTCTTATTCTGGGTTATTCCGGCCCGATTTCGGCCAGCCTTTCTGGTCTTGATCAGTGCCGGTTATTTCTATTGCTACTATCCGAAAGAAGTTTTATTTCTTCTGGTGCTGTCCATGGTCGTATATTTGGCCGGAGTCATTCAAGACCGGGAAGTGCTTCCCCGGACATCTTTGACAATTGGCACGGTTATTCTTCTGGTTGGAATCCTGGCTTATTTCAAATATTCCGGTTTCATTCTGGAGAACCTCAAACCCTTATTAGAGCCATTATTGCAGACCAGGCTATCCATCCCGAAAATATTTATTCCCATTGGAATATCGTATTTCACCTTTAAAATGATCCACTACATTGTTGATATCAGTCGCAAGCAGATAGAAAGGCATAACCTGATCATGTTTTTGAGTTATATATTCTTTTATCCTATTCTGGTGTCAGGACCGATTGAAAGATTTCAGCCGTTCTCGAAGCAGCTTCGGGAAAGCGCCGGTTTTCAACGGGGCTATGTGATGGAAGGATTGCCCCGGATCGGGTCGGGACTGTTTAAAAAGATCGTATTGGCAGATACCCTGGGAGCAACTGCGGTTTTACTGCAGCAGCCCGACCTGCTGGCATGGCAGTACTGGTTAGCGAGTTTAGCTTTTACTCTGCAGCTTTATTTCGATTTTTCAGGGTATTCGGATATGGCCATAGGTATCTCGCGTCTATTCGGCATCAGGGTGATGGAGAATTTCAATTGGCCTTATTTGGCAGCGAATATTTCAGACTTTTGGAAGAGATGGCACATGTCCCTTACCGGATGGTTTCGGGATTACCTGTTTATACCGCTGGGAGGCAGCCGAGGCAACTTGAGTATGATAATCAGGAATACACTGATCGTAATGGCGGTGACTGGCTTGTGGCATGGGGCGGGATGGCATTTTATATTTTGGGGTCTTTATCATGCCGGGGGATTAATTATACTGCGTTTATACCGAAAATACCTGCTTCCTGTTCTGGCGCAGAAAACTGACTTTATGAGCTCGGCCCCGGCCCAGGCTCTAGGCGTATTGTTGACTTTCGCTTTCGTTAATATTGGCTGGATATTTTTTGCCTGTGATATGGAACAGAGCATTTATGTGCTAAAACACCTGTTTTAGTAGTCGAACAATAATAAGGGGGATATTATGAGAAACATAATAGAGGATATAGGCAAAGCGATATTTTGGTTTTTGATTGTAGTTACCATCGTTTTGTTTTCTACGGGAGGCTACCAGACCTTCATATATCAAAACTTCTGACCTGGTCAAAAATCTGGAACCGGCCAAAGAGGACGACTTCCCGGACCGATGACAAAGCGAATCTCTGTGCTGCTGGAAAACTCCGCTCGATCAAGATACCTTATGTACGTCTCAATCGCAGACTTTCCCTGCGCCTTGATCTTCACTCCTGTCATCAGTGACTGGATATCATGCTTAATTTCCGGTTTTAAAGTATATTTCATCAATAATATTGTGGTAGTTTTCCAGGATGACACGTTTTTTGGGCTTCTGGGTAGGGGTTAGCTCTCCGTTTTCTTCGAGAAATCTTCTGTTAATTATCTGATGCTGTTTAATGGCCTCAAAGGACTCCAGGCCCTGGTTGGCTTGGGTGATGGCCTCTGCTATCATCATTTTCAATATCGGCTGGGAAATAAAATCCATGCCAACTTCTACACACATATGAGCACCGTTGACGTCGGCATATTTCACCTGGGATTTGTCAAAGGATACTCCCTGCCTGGCAAACAGATCGATAAAATAGTTGAAGTTTGGCACTGCCAAAATGGAGATAAAGGGACGCTCATCGCCAATCACAAAAACCTGATCAATACTTATCGTAGTGGCAAACAGGCTTTCCAGCTTGAGGGGTGCCACATTTTTCCCGGTGGAAAGACATATTATCATCTTTTTGCGGTCTATAATGGTATAGTAGCCATCCTCATCCACCGTAACCAGGTCCCCGGTACGGAACCATCCGTCAGGGGTAAATGCAGCCGCAGTTTCCTCAGGCTTGTTAAGATATTCGCTGAATACACCTGCACCTGAGACTTCCAGTTCACCATCTTCTGCTACCCGGCAAAATGAACGATTGGCCTCCGGGCCAATGGTACCCGGCTTGGCGCCGCACATGGGATTATAGGTAACGGCGCTGGTGGTTTCAGTAAGGCCATAGCCCTCTAAAACCGGCAGGCCTACAGTATAGAAAAACTTTAGCAAATCAGGGGCGATTCCCGAGCTGGCTGAAAAGGAAAAACGAAAACGATCACCGAAAATCCCTCTTACCTTGGCAAAAAGCCGGTCGGCTACAGCATACTGCAGCCGGAGTCCCAGAGACAGTTTTGATTTTATGCTGAACTCAGGACGCATATCGACGCGGCCATGAGAGTCGGTTCGATGGGCCAATACTTGTTGGCCTACATTTAATGCCCAATCAAACAGTTTCTTTTTGGCCGAACTCTCTGAGAGCTGCTGCTGAAACTGCATGTAGATTTTTTCGTACAGCCGGGGTACACAGCTAAACCAGGTAGGATTATAATGCGGCAAATCGTTGACCAAGGTGGCGGGACTGTCGGCATAAGCAATCGAGGCGCCTAAAGAAAGTGCCGCCCATTGGGAGCAGACCCGGTCAAATATGTGGGAGAGGGGCAGGAATGAAAGAACCCGGTCCTCATTAGTCAGAGGATGACCAACTTTGTTAAAATATTCGAATGTGCCGTCAACACGGGAAGTGAAGCACTCGTGTGTCAGTATTACTCCTTTGCCGATTCCGGTAGTCCCGGAAGTATACAATATTGTTGCCCAGTCAGCGGAGCTATTTCCTTTCCAGCGGGACTCATAAACGGGAAACAGGTCTGGGGAATTGTCCCTCCCCAGAATCATAAGGTCTTGGAGGGATAAGATTCTTTCGTCCCCGGTATCGATATCATTACTGATAACGATAATCTTTTTTAAGCCCGGCATCTGCTCAAGTCCCGGCAGAATAGTATTGAGAATCTGTTGATTGCCGACAAAAATAATCTCACACTGTGAATCATTAACGATATATGATACTTCATGCAAGGAAAGGGTCGGATAGATGGTGACCAAGACCGCTCCGCAGTTGATGGTGGCAACGTCAGCATGGGTCCAATAGGGACTGTTGGCTGCCATGATACCCACGCGATCCTGTTTTTTCACTCCCAGGGCAAGGAGCCCCAAGGCAATAGATTCAACTCGATCTTTCATTTCATTCCAGGTAAAGACTCCATTGTTATCACCTTGATAAAGCTCAGGGTTAAAGAGCTGGGCCACCTGGTCAGGATATAGACCGGCATTCCTATAAAATGCCTGACTTACGGTAAGATTTTCTACATGGTTGTACATACTTCTGCCCCCTAATTATGAATATAATCCGTAATACAGACAGCACTTTTTCTTATAACAACATTCTTAATATTGCTGCAGATTCCTTCCAGATTGAATAATTTGTTAGGGTTGATTCGGAAAACCTTTTCAAGGGTAACACAAAAAGAAGGAGCATCCAATACAATACGCCAGACCTTAGGGAAAATGTCATGTCCACAATTGGGAAACGAGGAATCGGAGTGCGGGGTGAGTTCCAACGTAGTCAGGCGGGATCCAAATCTCATAAAAAGAGATTTGTACTTCCCGCTTGGTTCAGCGTGGAGCGCTGAACTTCCTTTTTGGGATGAAGACCGAGCAAACTCCTGCGAAGGTAAGGGCTGGAGAGCAGCCGAAGGACAGGAGGTCCTGAGTCCGCCTCCTGAGCCATGGAGGGCGAATTGGCGGTGTGCTGCTCGGAGGCCGCACCTGAGCAGTTGAGATTGCCGGTTCTTCATTCCGGGAACAAGTGGAATTCACCCGGGGCGGAGGTTGGCCTCTCCTTAAATTGTGCCCATGTTGGCCCAACATGGCATTTTCCCTGACCAGGTTGCTCAAAAGCCCGCTCAATCAACGTAACCGCTTTACGTGACAGTCGCGGGCTTTTGCGAATATTTTGTTATGGATTGGCAAGATTTCAGTTCTTCTGTTTTCCCGAGCTTTCATCAATAGAAGGGGGAGGGGAAAGTGGAATACGGCCGGCCTTGGCTGCGGCATTGCGAAGAATATATTCTATTTGAGAATTTACACTGCGAAATTCGTCAGCGGCCCAGCGTTCCAGTGCATCATACAATTTTGGATCGATTCTCAGCGGAAAACTTTTCTTCTTCATAATTAACTCGCATTTAATATAGTGTACCTGTATTAATAACCGGTTGAGCGGAACGATCTGATACGATGGCAACCAAAAGGTTATTTATCATAGCTACTTTTCGTTCCTCATCCAGTTGTAAGGTACCTGCGGACTGTAATTGGTCAATGGCATCCTGGGCCATGCCAACCGCACCCTGGACAATAATCTGCCGGGCGGCAAGAATAGCGGATGCCTGCTGACGCTGCAGCATTGCCCCGGCAATTTCGGTTGCATAAGCCAGATGAGTAAGACGGGCTTCAATAATTTCAACCCCGGCCACTCCCAGACGCTCCTGGAGTTCACGGGCCAATTCTTCAGCAACCTCTTCAATATTGCCCCGGAGGGAATAGCCTTCGTCTTTAAAATTATCGTAGGGATATTTGGTTGCCACATGACGTAAAGCTGCTTCACTCTGGATTCTTACAAATGTCTCATAGTCGTCCACATCAAATACGGCTTTGGCAGAATCAACAACCTTGAAGACAATAACCGCACCGATCTCTATCGGGTTGCCTTCCACATCGTTAACTTTTAAGGTTTCACTGTTGAAATTGCGTACCCGCAGAGATACCTTTTTTCTTAAGGTAGCGGGGATAGTCATCCACAGGCCGTCATTAATTATGGAACCCACATAGCGCCCAAAGAAAGTGATTACCTTGGCTTCATTGGGCTGAACAACGGTGACGCCTGTACTAAGGACACCCATGACCACAAGCAGCAGAGCACCCAATAGGAATTGAAAGTTTATCAGGGCCCAGATACCGCCTATAGTCAGGAGCAGAATAATCAGAATTCCTACGAAACCATTTAATTTGAATGCGTTTTTCTGAATCATGCTGACAACTCCCTAAATAGATTTGGTATTTAAATGATATCAGAATGATATGTAAAACGGAAGGGCGGAAGAAAAAATATTCGCTGGTAAATCGTGGCGGGTGGGGATTGAATAAGGTTATAAATGGAATGATTGAGAAATAATAGATGAAGAGAAGCATTACACATTCGGGAGTATCAGGTTGTGTGGCCATATTCTTACCGATGCTGTTATTTATAGAATCGAACTATTATAATTCGGAATTTACCGGCAATTCTTTTTTTATTGGTTCGTTTCTAATACAATGGTCACATCGATTTCCAATTAATAGATTGAAAGAGGAAAGAATGGAATTTAAACCGCTGATAATCGGTAATCATACTGCAGCTGTTCCAATAATCCAAGGTGGCATGGGAGTAGGCATATCCTTGTCGGGTTTGGCCTCTGCCGTAAGCCGCCAAGGTGCTATTGGGGTTATATCTGCTATTGAGATCGGCATGGATGAACCCGATTACCGTCAGAACAAACGAAAGGCCAATATTCAAGGTTTGCGCAACGAGATTCGTCGAACCAGGGCTTTGGCCGATGGGGGTGTATTTGGAGTAAACATAATGGCGGCCATCAACAACTATGAGGAGATGGTCCGGACAGCGGTGGAGGAAGAGGTTGACATCATTATTGTTGGCGCCGGCCTTCCTCTGAATCTTCCCGGCTTTGTACGCGGTACAAATACTGCCGTTGTGCCTATAGTTTCATCAGCTAAAGCTTTTCAGCTGATTGGACGCAAATGGGCCAGGGACTTCGGATATTCTCCGGATGCTGTAATAGTGGAAGGTCCTCTGGCCGGTGGGCATCTGGGCTTTTCCCGCTCACAGCTGGAAAGACTGGATGAGAATAGATTGGAAAATATCGTTATTGATGTTCTGACTGAGGCCCAAAGGTTTGAAGACAGCTCCGGAAGGCCGATTCCGGTAATTGCGGCTGGGGGTATATGGGACAAGGAAGACATTAAGCGTTTTATTAACCTTGGCTGTCAGGGGGTGCAGATGGGAACACGTTTTGTAGCCACCTTTGAATGTGATGCTTCTGATGAATTCAAGGAAGCTTATCTGGATGCTGACGAGGATGATGTTCTTATAATAACCAGCCCGGTGGGTATGCCGGGCCGAGTGATTCGGGGCAGCTTCATTGATTCTCTCGGTGAAGGCGAGAAAATCAAATGTAGATATAACTGTTTGAAAACGTGCAATCCTGCCGAAGCGCCTTACTGTATTGCGGATGCGTTGATTAACGCCAAAACAGGCAACATGGATAAGGGGTTTGCTTTTTGCGGTGCTAATGTGGGCCGTGTTGACCGTATTGTATCGGTAAAAGAGTTGATCCGGGAATTGACCCAATGATTTAATGGGTCGTCAGGAATTAGGAGTGATTACGATAGATCAAGCTATGACATCTGTGGTTTTAGGAATAGGGACAGCGGTCCCTGAAAAAATATTGACTAATATTGAACTGGAATCGATGGTTGACACTACTGAGGAATGGATTCTGAGCCGTACCGGTATTGAAGAACGCCGGATTGCAGCTTGTGCCCAAGCAACTTCAGATCTGGCTTTGTCAGCCAGTAAAGCGGCCCTGGAGCAGGGGGGGATCTCGGCAGACCAGCTGGATCTTATTCTGGTGGCAACGGTGACTCCTGATATGATTTTCCCTTCAACTGCCTGTATTCTGCAAAGGGCTCTGGGGGCGGTCAATGCCGGGGCTTTTGACTTATCAGCCGGGTGCACCGGATTTGTATATGCTCTGACGGTGGCTGAGCAGTTTTTGGCGAGTGGCAAATGCCGCTATGTTTTAATTGCGGCAGCGGAAACATTATCCCGGATAACAAATTACGAGGATCGCAATACTTGCATCCTGTTTGGTGACGGCGCGGGAGCTGTTGTTTTGGGACGAGGCTCTAAACCCTACGGAATCATATCTGCTTATCTGGGGGCCGATGGCAATGGTGAGTCATTGCTCTATGTTCCGGCTGGCGGCTCACGTCTGCCTGCATCTCCGCAAACGGTGGCAGATAATCTCCATTACATTCATATGCAGGGTAATGAAGTTTTTAAGTTTGCGGTAAGTGTTATTCCGGAATGTATTGACCGGGTTCTTAACCAGTCGGGAATGGCTATGGAGGATGTTGATCATTTTGTATTCCATCAGGCCAATCGGCGTATTCTGCAAACGGCGGTGAAACGTCTGGGGATTTCCTGGGAAAAAGTAATCGTCAACCTGGAGAGATATGGTAATGTTTCAGCGGCTTCTATTCCACTGGCTCTGGGAGAGGCGGTTGAAGATGGCCGGATTAAGGAGGGCGATCTGATAATGATGGTGGCTTTTGGGGCGGGTCTGACTATGGGGGCGGTTCTGATGCGATGGGGTGGGGCAGGAAATGATTAAGACCAGAGTAACGGAAATGTTAGGAATAAGATTCCCTTTGTTTCAAGGGGGAATGGCCTGGATAGCCACTGGCCAACTGGCGGGTGCGGTTTCTTCAGCGGGAGGTCTGGGAATTATCGGCTCGGGGACGGCCGATGTCCAGTGGCTGCAAAGGGAAATAGAGGCGGCTCGCCGTCTGACTGAACATCCCTTTGGAGTTAACCTGGTTTTGACTTCTCCACATATTGAAGAAAATATTGCTCTGGTAATAAAGGAAAAAATTCCGGTAGTAACTACCGGGGCGGGCAATCCAGGCAAATATTTGCCGCTTTTCAGGGATCAGGGCATAAAGGTGATGCCGGTGGTTGCTTCGGTGGCATTGGCCCGAAGGCTGGCACGGCTGGGTGCTGATGCGATTATTGCCGAAGGTGTGGAGTCGGGCGGCCATGTGGGTGAGATGACTACCATGTGTCTGGTGCCTATGATAGCTGATGTCCTTGATATTCCGGTTATAGCGGCCGGAGGCATAGCCGATGGCCGGGGGATGCTGGCAGCTTTTGCCTTAGGAGCGGAAGCGGTACAGATGGGAACTCGCTTTATCTGTGCCGAGGAGTGCCCGGCCCATCCGGACTACCAGCAAAAGGTAATCAAAGCAAAGGATAGAGATACTGAAGTATGTGGCCTTACTACCCTTTATCCGGTTCGGGCGCTGCGCAATTCTTTTGTTCGCTATTATCTGGAACAAGAAAGGGCCGGAGCAGACCAGGAGATGCTGAGAAAGTTAGGGGCAGGCAAATATCCGGAGGCGGCTCTGGGCGGAGACATTGAGAATGGCTCGATACTGGCGGGTCAGGTGTCCGGCTTAGTTAACCGGGTTGAGCCTGCGGCGGCCATAGTAAAAGATGTGATGGAAACGGCGGAGGCCTTGCTGTTGAATAGACTGGGGGTTGAGCAATGGTCCGAATAGGAATGGTGTTTCCGGGGCAGGGAGCTCAATATGCAGGGATGGGCCGCGATCTGGCCGGTCATTATCAGGTGGCACGAGAGGTTTTTCAACGAGCTGATAATGCTTTGGAATATTCGTTAAGCACTTTATGTTTTGAGGGTCCCGAGGAAGAGCTTAACCGGACTGAGGTGACCCAACCTGCTATCCTGACGGTCAGCATTGCCGTCTGGGAGGTTATGAAATCTCTGGGCATCAAGGTTGAGATGGCTGCGGGTTTGAGCCTGGGGGAATATAGTGCTCTGGTAGCGGCGGGAGTCATTGAATTGGAGGAAGCGGTTAAACTCGTGGCCCGGAGGGGGCAGCTTATGCAAGAGGCAGTTCCTGAGGGACGGGGAATGATGGCTGCTTGTCTGGGACTGGAGGTTGAGAAGGTTGAGTCCGCCTGCCGGGAGGGTTCAAATCGTGGCTTAGTCGGCATTGCCAATTATAATTGTCCCGGACAGCTGGTGATATCCGGAGAAAAGGCGGCAGTTGAGGCAGCCGGTGAAGCAATCAAAGAGCAGGGGGGACGGTTTATTCCATTGGCGGTCAGTGTCCCATCACATTCCCTGCTCATGAAGGAAGCGGCCCTTAAGTTTGGTGCCGAAATTGAAGATATAGTCTGGCAACAGCCTATATTCCCTGTAATCAGCAATGTTTCGGCCCTTGAAGCGGCACCGGATGATCTGCGGGATATTTTGATAAAGCAGCTCTACAGCCCGGTGCGATGGCAGCAGTCTATTGAATATATGGCTGATAAGGTGGATTGCTTTATCGAGCTGGGGCCGGGAAAGACCTTGTCGGCTCTTATAAAAAAGATAAGCAGAAACAAGCTGAGGGGAAATATAGAGGATGGCAGCTCAATGAATACAGTGTTAAACAGACTAAGGGGGGAGTAAATAGATTTGATTCTTAAGGTTGAAAGCAAATTTACAGATTAAATTGGTGATTATTTAATTTAAGGAGGGCAAAAAAATGGCGATTCTTGATGATCTTAAAGACATAATCGTGGATATCCTGGATGTTCAGGCCCAAGAGATTACTGAAGAGTCTAAGCTGGTAGAGGATTTGAAGGCTGATTCCCTGGATATTGTTGAGATGCTGATGCAGATAGAGGATAAGTTCGGTCTGCAAATACCAGAATCTACGGCGGAAGACTTTAAAACGGTTAAGGATGTTGTAGATTATCTGGAGAAGCGCCTGCAGGAAAAGTAGAGGTGAGCCGAAGATGAAACGAAGGAGAGTAGTAGTTACCGGCCTGGGGGTTATTAGTCCGGTGGGAAATGATCTGTCTGCTTTTTGGGATAATCTGATTCGGGGGAAGAGCGGGGTCAGAAGTATTGATAAATTTGATGCTTCTCAGCTTTCTACCAGGATTGCTGCTCAGGTGCTGGATTTCACTCCTGAGAATTATATAAATCGGAAAGATGCCCGCCGCATGGATCGAAGCGTCCAATTCGCCTGTGGGGCTGCCCGGATGGCTTTGGAAGATGCCAACCTGACTATAACAGATGAAATTGCTGAGCGGGCAGGGGTTTGGATAGGATCAGGCATAGGCGGCCTTGAAACCATGGAGGATCAGCATCAGAACCTGTTGAACAAAGGACCGGGTAGTGTCAGCCCATTTCTTATCCCGATGATGATTTCGAATATGGCTGCCGGTCAGGTTTCAATTATGACCGGGGCTCAAGGGCCTAATGGCTGTACGGTTACGGCGTGTGCAACCGGTACCAACTCTATTGGTGAGGCTTTTCGTTTCATCCAGCGGGATGATGCGGACATTATGATTACCGGAGGCACGGAGGCATCTGTTACTCCTCTGGGAATGGCGGGTTTTTGCGCCATGAAGGCCATGTCAACCCGTAATGATGATCCGGCTGGGGCCAGTCGTCCCTTTGACAGAGAGCGAGATGGCTTTGTAATGGGCGAAGGCTCAGGAATACTGGTTTTGGAAGAGCTGGAACATGCTCTTAATCGGAATGCTCGTATATATGGGGAGTTACTGGGCTATGGAGCTACGGCAGATGCTTATCATATTGTGCAGCCTGAACCAAGCGGAGATGGTGCCGCCCGGGCCCTGGCCCTGGCCTTGTCTGATGCGGGTAAGAGACCAGAGGATATAGACTATATTAATGCTCATGGCACCAGCACTGAAATTAATGATGCTATGGAAACCATGGCCATAAAAAGGGTATGGGGAGATTACGCATCTGAAGTTGCCGTCAGCTCCACCAAAGGTGTTACCGGGCATATGCTGGGAGCGGCAGGTGCTGTTGAGTTTATGGCTGCCATCCTGGCATGTTATCACAATCTCATTCCCCCTACAGCAAACTATATGATCCCTGACCCGGCTTGTGATTTGGACTATGTACCCAATCAAGCCCGTCCAAAGCTTGTCAGGGCGGCGGTATCAGACTCACTTGGATTTGGGGGACATAATGCGGCTTTGGTGGTAAGCAAATATTTGGGGTAGGAGGTCTTTATGCTGAATGCTGCAGAAATTCAAAAGATCATTCCTCATCGTTATCCATTCCTGCTGGTTGATCAGATCATCGAGCTTGATCCCGGTAAAAGAGCGGCAGGGATAAAAAATGTCACGATAAATGAACCTTTTTTCCAGGGTCATTTCCCGGAAAATCCAATTATGCCGGGGGTATTGATATTGGAGGCCCTGGCCCAGGTGGGAGCATGTGCCATGTTGAGTATGGCTGAATATAATAACCGTTTGGCCTATTTTGCCGGAATCGACCAGGTTAGATTTCGCCGCATCGTAACCCCTGGAGATCAATTGCTTTTGGAGATTGAGCTTATCAAACTAAAGAGCAGCTTCGGCAAGGCCCGGGGAAGAGCCAGTGTGGATGGGGCCTTGGCAGTGGAAGGCGAGTTTATGTTTGCATTGGGAACCCCCTAGATAGTAAGGAGGGAAATCAATGAGGAAAAAAATTTTTCCTCATTCCAACCTCCAAATCAGGCAGGAGTGAATAGTATTCTTAAGGATGTATTAAATCTGAAATCAAAAACTAAATACGCCACTTTGACCTCCAGAAGTGAGGGTAATCGTGCCGAACCCGGCAGCATTGGTGAAGGCTGCCCCCGTTGCGGAGTGAAATTTGGAGAATACGATTCCCATCGTATGCTGATGGTTTGTTCTGACTGTGGGCATCATCAATCTATAAGTGCCCGGGAGCGGATCAGGCTGCTAACAGATGAAGGAAGCTTTGTCGAGTATGATGCCGATTTGCTGTCAAATGACCCCTTGAATTTTCCCGGTTATGCTGAAAAGCTGGAGAAAGCTCAGAAGGACACCGGTCTCCAGGAAGGGATAATCACCGGAAAGGCTTCGATTAATAGTGAAGAATTTGTGCTGGGAGTTATGGACAGTCGATTTATGATGGCCAGTATGGGGTCAGTAGTTGGGGAAAAAGTGGCCCGGGCGTTCGAAGCCGCTCTTGCGCAAAGGCTGCCGGTGGTTATGTTTTCCGCCTCCGGCGGTGCTCGTATGCAGGAGGGAATGCTGTCCCTGATGCAGATGGCCAAAACCAGTGCTGCAGTGCAGAAGTTTTCCAAAGAAGGTCTTTTTTACTTATCTGTTTTAACTAATCCCACTACCGGGGGAGTTACCGCCAGTTTTGCCACTCTGGCTGATGTTATAATTGCAGAGCCTGGGGCAACAGTAGGCTTCTTGGGGGCTAAGGTAATTGAGCAGACCATTCGCCAGAAGCTGCCGCCCGGATTTCAAAAATCAGAGTTTGTAATAGAATGTGGAATGATTGACCGAATTGTTGATCGGCGCGAAATGAAAGAATTCATAGCCAATATGTTGTCCCTGCATAGGAGGGTCTAATTATGAGCTACCCACGTCCGCTTGATTTTGAAAAAGACTATCTGGAGCTGAAGCAAAAACTGGAGGAACTGAAAGCTTTTGCTTCAGAGAAAGAAATAAACGTAGATTCTGAGATCGAGGCTTTGGAAGTTCGAATGAGCGAACTCAATGAGGAAAGATATGAAAATCTCAATGCGTGGCAAAGATTTCAGGTTGCGCGTCATTTGGACCGTCCATCTACCCTTGACTATATTGAAGCGATATTTAAAGATTTTATTGAGCTGCGCGGGGATCGCTGTTTTGGTGATGATTTGGCTATAATCGGAGGATTAGCTCGTTTCGGCGAGATACCGGTTACCGTCATCGGTCATCAAAAGGGCAAGGATACCAACCAGAAAGTCCAAAGAAATTTTGGCATGACCCATCCGGAAGGATACCGCAAGGCCCTGCGGCTAATGAAACAGGCCGAAAAATTTGGCCGGCCTTTGATATGTTTCATTGACACCCCGGGCGCTCATCCAGGGGCGGAAGCCGAAGAAAGAGGGCAGGCCTGGGCCATATCTCAATGCCTGGCGGAAATGTCTTCCCTGGCCATCCCTTCCATTAGTGTTATCATTGGCGAAGGATGCAGCGGCGGGGCCCTGGCTTTGGGTGTGGCCGACCGGGTCTTAATGATGTCCAATGCCATTTATTCAGTTATATCTCCCCATGGCTGTGCATCGATACTCTGGAATGACCTGTCTCGCACTGAAGAAATGGCCAACCATCTCAAAATAACAGCTCCTGATCTTCTGGCATTAGGAATAATCGATGAAATCATTCCCGAACCTCGGGAAGGCGCCCACCGGGAACCGGCTCAAGCTATGCAAATCGTCGCCGACCGGATCGGATTGCATTTGCAGGAGCTGATAAAACAGGAACCCTCTGATTTGGTAGAAAAAAGATACCAACGCTTAAAAAGAATCGGAGTTTATGAGTGAGGGGAGAGGCGTAAGGTGTGAGGGGAAAACGAGCAACGGGAACGAGACGCAAGTAAAATCCTGAAAAGATCATAACAAATCAGCGTAAATCTGCGTTAATCAGCGTCTAAAAACCCTAAGGGGAACGGGACACAGATGGACGCAGATTATTATGATCATAGTAATGAGGCAATAATGGCTTTTTGAATGTTGTTTGTACCTTCTATTGTCGCCAAGACTCTGGCATCACGGGCGTATTTGTCCGCCGGGCTATTGGATAGATATCCCTTGGCGCCAAGAATTTCAATAGTTCGGGATGTTATTTGCTGGGCTATTTCACTGGCATATAGTTTAGCCATTGATGAAGCGGTGGTATAATCCTGATTCCGGTCAATAAGCCAGCATGCTTTCCAGGTCATCAATCGGGCGAGTTCAATCTGAGTAGCCATCTCGGCCAGGGCAAAGGATATCGCCTGATTTTTAATGATCGGCTTGCCAAATTGAATCCTGGTTCGGGCATGGTCGAGGGCCAGGTTATAAGCGGCCCGGGCAATTCCAACCCCGACCGCGCCAACCAGTGCCCGGCCCCGGTCAAGGGTTTGGGTCAAAAGGAGATAGCCGCTGCCGGCACGATCACCGCCCACCATGTTGCTTTCCGATACTTTAACCTGTTCCATGATTAGTTCTGTAGTATTAGTGTAACGAAGTCCCACTTTGTTCCGCACTTCTCCCAACAACATGCCGGGTGCATTTCCGGGAATCACAAAGGCTCTAAGGGAAGCGCGCTTTTTTGGAGGTGTGGTGGATACAAAAACGGAAAAGAAGGAGGCGTGGGAGGCGTTCAAAACATAATCCTTGCAGCCGGAAATGATATAATCAGATCCTGCATTTTGGGCCAAGCTGGTAATGGAAGCCACGTCTGACCCGGCTTTCGGCTCAGTCAGAGCGAAGGCTGCCAGAGCAGGTGAAGATGAAGCCAGCAAGGGAAGAAATGTTTCTTTTTGCTCCTTGCTGCCGGACAGAATAATAGGACTGGCAGCGTGCAGGTTTGCATTCACAACCGAAGCAACTCCGGCACAGCCTGCAGAAATTTCTTCAATCAGCAACGCAGTAGTCAGCTGATTTAGCCCCAGTCCTCCATATTCACGGGGGATGGAGGGACAAAGCAGATTATGGTCTGACAAGACTTCAACCAATGAGAAGTCAAATTTATCATCACCCCGAGCGTCAAACTCCTGGGCACGAGGAGCGATTTCCGCTTGTACCAATTCCCGGGCTTTTTCCACCAAACGTTTTTGCTCCTTGGTGAGTTCCAGACTAATCAATGTTCTCTCCCTCCTTATTACGACGCCAGCGTATATATGTTATGTAATCTATAACAGATTGTCGTTCCTGGGAAGTAAGTGCATAGATGTCATGTAACAATTTCAACACTTCTTTATCAGCCCCTTCAACAATTGGGGGAATATCATCATTTGTTTTTGTTTCCATAAAATCGTCAATTGGCATATTTAAAGCCTCGGCGATCGCTTCTAATTGAGAAAGATATAAACGGCGTTTGCCTTTTTCGTAATTAGAAAGAGCCGATTGAGAGCATCCCACCTTGCGGGCTAATTGTTTTTGGCTTAAGCCCCGGGACTCTCGCGCTTGCTGAATTTTTATTCCAATTTCCTTGAAGCCCATTTACGCAACCTCTTGCTATTACAATTTGTTATTTTACCTATGTATATATTTTAAAACATGTAAATAAATATCACAAGAATGAATTGATCATTGCACATGTATCACACATGTGATAATATGATTACACATGTAATTAACAGAATGGTTGGATAATAAAAGAAAGGAGAAAGAAGTTATGTTCGACTATTTAATGACTCCCGAAGAGTTGAAGCTGCGTGATGAAGCACGAGAAATGGCCCAATGGGTTCCCCGTCAGTATATTCTCGATATGGATGCCGACAAGATTAAATTCCCTAAGGAGTTTCTCCAGGAATGTGCCCGGCGCAATCTCATTGGCTTACGTATTCCTAAAAAATATGGAGGCCGTGGGTTGGATTGGGTGGCTCACACTATGGTTGCCGAAGAGATATGTGTACCCGGCTATGCTTTTGGCTGTGTTTGGGGAGTAGGTGCCGATCTGGTCTGTGAAGCCATTGTTAATCACGGCAGTGAAGAGCTTAAACAACGCTTGGTGGTTCCTCTCCTTAAGGGAGAACTTTTTGCCGCCGAATGTCTCACCGAACCCAGAGGTGGCTCGGATTTCTTCGGTGCAACAACTACTGCGGTAGAAGATGGTGATTCCTTCATATTGAATGGGCAAAAGCGTTTCATAGTCGGCGGAGAAGGCGCCGATTTCTTTTTGGTCTATGCCAAGACTGATCCCAAGGCACCGGCAAATAGATCCATGACCTGCTTTATAGTGGAGCGGGGTCCTGGGGTCACGACCGAATATTTATATGGTCTAATGGGTTGCCGGGGTGGAGGAACTGCCCGCATAGTATTTGAAGATGTCAGGGTTCCTAAGGGCAACGTATTAGGCGAGGTTAATGGGGCTACCGCCATTTTTTATCCTATGATGATTCCCGAGCGGCTAGGTACTGCCGCCATGACCATTGGCGCAGCCAGACCTGCTCTTGAAATCGCCACCGATTACACCGCTAAACGTAAAGCTTTCGGAACTGAAATAAAGAATTTTCAGGCAGTGGGATTCAAAGTGGCTGATGCCTTGAACAAACTGGATACTTCCCGATCCATGATCTACTGCACGGCCCGAGCAATTGATGCAAATATAGATTCAAAAAGAGCCCGCCGCATGGTTTCCCAGGCCAAAAAATTTGTAACCGAGCAATGCTGGGATGCGGTTAACCTTTGTATGCAGGTTATGGGCGGCATTGGCTATACTGATGTTTATCCCATTGAAAAAATCGTCCGAGATTTGCGCCTCTCCATGATCTGGACAGGCACCAGTGAGATCATGAACCTTATCGTTCAAAATGAGTGGTACAAAGAACGGGCCAAGGAGAAAGCCGACGCCGGCAACAAACGGGATTGTGAATTCGATAGTGTCAATGCCTTTGTTGAAGGGGAAAAAATCTTCGAATAATTATTCCTATATATCAATAAATGCCTTACTTCCCCGGGAAATTAATTGCGTTCAGACCAGAGAACAATTTTTCTAAGATGCCCGGCTAGTGTAATTATTTCAAATATTGGAAGGAGGACACCGTTCGTGAATATTAGGACTATGGATATTGCCCCAAAAACCACAGTTGCAGAAATCATGTATAGAAATGCCCGGAAGTATCCAAACAAAGAGGCAATTGTCTTCAAAGATACCAGACTAAGTTTTCGTGAACTTGATGAACTCTCCAACCAGGTAGCCAATTTCATGGTTAAGTTAGGAGTCCAAAAGGGTGATCGGGTTGGTATGCTGATGCGTAATTCCGAGAAATTCCCCGCTGTTTATTTCGGAATCCTCAAAGCCGGCGGCGTAGTTATTTCAATTAATATAAGTTTTCTAAAACCTGAGGTGCAATTCATACTTAATAATAGCGAGGCCAAGCTTTTCGTTTTTGACGAATATTTTGCGCCGGTACTGGAAGGTCTCAGATCTGAAGTTCCGCTAGTGGACAACTTCGTATGTGTAGGAGATAATCCGCCGAGTGGAGTTCTGAGGTATTCTGATCTTATGAAGGATTCGCCCGTCTCCAGGCCTCCGGTCAGTGTGTTTGAGGAAGATCTGTGCTCGATAATCTACACCTCAGGAACAACCGGAACACCGCGAGGTGCAGTCTTTAATCATCGCAAAGTGGTTTATAATGCCTCGATTGTCGGAGCTCTCAATCATAAGTTCAATCATTTCACCAGAAGTCTTATTATGATGCCCCTCTTTCATTCAGCTCCTTTGCACAATCATTTTTTGGGTACTTCTTATGTGGGAGGCACCAATATAATTCTCGAAGCTTTTGATCCCAAACTCTTCCTCGAAACAATCCAAGAGGAAAAGACAACTCATTTCTTTGGGCCAGTTGTCGTCTATTTGACTTGTGTCAAGCTTCTGGATGTTAAGCAGTATGACCTGACATCCATGGAACTGTTTGTCATGGGTGGGAGTCCGGCCTCACCGGAAGACCAAGCCATGATCATTGATACCTTTGGGTTAAAAGGACGTTTTCAACAGGTTTACGGTTTGACCGAGGGAGGACCCATGGGCTCAGCACTATTCCCGGAAGATCTGGACAATAAACCTCGCAGTCTGGGTATCAACGGATCAATCGGCGGTGAATTGATGATTGTTGATAAAGACTTAAACAAGATCGAAGAGTCGGGTATTGTGGGAGAAATCGTAGTCTTTAGCGAATCCTGCATGCTGGAGTATTATCACGATCCTGAAAAATCCGCCGCGACGTTGATTAACGGCTGGGTACTGACGGGGGATTTGGCCATGTATGACGAAGATGGTTATACCTATTTCGTTGATCGATCTAAAGATATGATCATTTCAGGTGGCCAGAATGTTTATTCCAAGGAAATTGAGGACGTATTAATGGGTCATCCGGCGGTTATGGAGGTAGCGGTTATTGGAGTGCCGCATCCCCAGTGGGGTGAGTCTGTAAAAGCAGTTGTATCGCTAAGACCGGGCATGAAGGCTACTCCGGAAGAGCTTATTGCTTTCTGTGATGATAAAATGGCAAAATTCAAACGTCCCCGGTATGCAGAAATAATTGAGGCAATTCCTCACAATGCAGCCGGCAAGATCGTTAAACCAGAAATCCGCAAATTATATGGAGAACCAAAGAATCAAGGTTAATATACTACCTGCAATACTTAAACATAATCCCTTGTTCTCGCGGCAAGTGAGGGCAAGGGATTTGTTGTGGACCAATCAGGGTTCATTTCCGGAATTATTAATCCGAGTTTTGGTTAATTCTTCCGATATTTCAAAAACCATTGAAGGACTGGGCTGGTATTTTCAGGGGTATAATTATTATCTAAGGAATGATCACGATGTTATTGGCAACTGATCGCTGTTTGCCGTCGGATGGCCGATTCAGAACTTTGCCCTTGAAAATCATGGTACTGGATCCTCCGCCGTCGAGATTATAACCTTCCTTAACTCCTAATTCGGCCAGTTTATTTTGAAGTCTCTCCAAGGTTACCCCGGAACTCCAATCGGACTGGCGACCATCAACGACTATCAGGATAAAATCACCGTTAGCATATTCACCGATAATCGTTCGGGGCTGTTTAGTTGTCGCCCATTCCTTAGGAACCGTTTGAGGCTGTCCTCCTTTGATGAGAATAGGCAGGAAACTGACACCCTGTTGGGGATTAAGCCGAGTCAGACTCTCCTCATCATAGAATTTGCCGCCGATCAAATTCCCATTTTTACTTATACCGGTAAAAAAGACATCTCCATTGGAGGGATGAAAGCCGGTTACAAACTTTCCATTCACGACGGTATTGCCAATAGGAAGAATCTGCTTTCCGGAGCTGAAAAAACCTCCTCCATTTACACCCAGAATCGCTCCGGTTCTGTTGACGGCACTGCCGGTTGTCTCCAAAGAACCCAGCTTGTCCTGGCCTAATACAACTTGTACCACACCAGGGTCATAGAGCTTCACTTTAGCTATGTACCCGCGATAACCAAGCTCGTCAAGTTTGAATACCTTGATCTCTACCTTGTTGGAGCTATAAGAATCCACCGGTGGACCCAGCATGGCAAGAATCCGCTCTTCATAAATCTGATCAGAGAGCTTGGTGTGTTCTTGGCTGATAATGGCAAGAGTATCTATAGTCTCTTCCTGTTCTTTATATTCTTTTTCTTGTTGTGCGGCAGTATTACTGACCACAAAGGCACTCTGATGGAGAGCATCGATGCTGTTTTCCACTTGTTCAAAACCGGCCCTTACTTGTTCAGCAGGTATAACCATACGGTGGATTTGCTCATCAAAATCCATCAGAGCCAGACCGGGGCCAATAAAAGGTCCCAGCAAAAAAAAGATAATGACAAAGATCAAATAATTATTCCATTTCATGTACTTTTCCTCTTACACCCAGACCGGTTTCTACGGTGCTTCTCTTAAAATGTTCAGGCTTTGTTCCAGGGATTTTAACTGTTTATCAAGAGCCTCGATTTTCTGGTTCAAATTCTCTTGGGTAGTGCCGGAGCTGGCCCAAGACTGATCGGCATTATTCAGAGCTTGCTGGATTTCGTATATCTGGGCATCCAGGGATTCAATTTGTTGTTCGATGGTAATCATGTGAACGGCATTGTCTTGTTGAACCGCCGCTATTGATTGGTCGATATAAAGTTTACCTGCATAGTAGCCTCCTGCAACCAAGAGTATCCAAGTTGCCAAGACTAAAAATATTATTAAGCCTGGCCGGGGTTTAGCAGGCTCAAGGTTCGGTTCAGGAATGGGGGATTGATTCATATTGCACCTCTTTCTTAGCAGGATCGCAGAATAAATTTGAGCAACAAGCTGTCTTATAATACTTTCGGCACATGATAATTCTACTCCTTCCATTAGTTGTGATAAACCAATCACTATACGTTCCATACCCCGCTTTGTTATAATAGGGATAAAGTGAATCTGTTTGATCCACAATTATAACTTCTTTTAATAATCGGGGAGGGAGATTGGCAATGTTGAGATGGAGTGATGAAGGCAAAGCCGAATTAAAAAAAGTACCCGGTTTTGTGCGGGGTATGGCCAAAAAAGCAGTGGAAGACCAAGTCAGTCGCAGTGGCAGAAATGAAGTAACAGCCCAGGATGTCAGAGATGGACACAAACGCCATATTTCCTTTGCCGAAGAAAAAGAGGGGCCCAAAAAGACTAAAATAGCAGTAGTGCGCTGTGAGACAGTTGCTGAGGTATGTCCGGGAGTGGCCTGTCTTAAATCATTTAACGAAAGACATTGCCATTTTGCTGATTATGGAGATGATACAGAGATTATTGGCTTTTTCACCTGTGGTGGATGCCCCGGACGCCGGGTATCAAGAATGGTTGATAAGTTAGTCGATTATGGGCTGGAGGTAGTACACCTTTCTTCTTGTATGATGTTGGAAGGTGATTATCCTAAATGCCCTCATCGGAAGCAAATAAAGAAAAATATTGAATCTAAAGGTGTTCGAGTAATAGAAGGAACCCATCATTGAACCATTAATAAACAGATACTACTTCCCCTTGAAGGATTTCTCAGCCAAGATGTGTAATTTATCCAAAGAGTTATTCGTTGAAAGGGGGAGCAGATTGAAAAAGCATGAATCTGTAAGACCAACTCAGTGGGTATCTCGGATAAATAATTTGACTGAAGAAGATGTTCGCATTATTCATTCAAATTTTGAAGGAATTGATTCAGGCCACCCGCCTGAACTCAGAATAAACAGCAGTTCATTAGATACCGAAAATCTTGACTCCGGGTCGCTTGAGCAAAAGCATTTAGAAAAGATTTTACCGGAACATTTATATGATTATCAAAAACTGCGCGATTCTGATGTCTTGTATTTTATCGTTGAGATTCATTTTGATTTTTTAGGCCGACCTAGTGAATATTGCCTTCTGGAAAATAACATGATGGTCTCAGAATACGCCGGATTCAGCTTCCCTGAACTGGAAGAATTTTGGCTGAATGTTTGCGGAAGAGTGGCTATGACCGGAATATCAATAAGTATTATGAAGGAATGGAGGTCACTTAATCGTTGGTACCGTATTCATGCCTTTAGAATTGGCGGGGACAACGACAGAAAAGTCGCCGCGGTTTTTTATGATATTACTGCCCAGAAACATGCTGAGGATATGCTGACTTTTAAGGCCAATCTGTTATCCAGTGTTCACGCTGCAATTATGGCTGCCGATGAAAACTCTATTATTATTTATTGGAATGAAGTAGCCGAAAGGTTATTTGGCTGGTCTTCCCGCGAGGCAGTTGGTAAATTGTTGCCGGAAATTCTTCGAAATGCGGGCCATTATTCATTGAAGAGTGATACCAAGGACGAACGTGTTGGAGAGGCTAGTTATTATCATAAGGACGGGCACATAATCCATATGGAATTTCATGACCAAATCCTAATGAGTGAGCAAGGGGAGTTAAGAGGAAATGTTACTTCTTTTCGAGATATCACCAAACGAAGGCAAGAGGAACAGGAAATTCAGGAAGTGAAGGAGCGGGCTTTGACTCTGGTGGAGCAGCTCCGCCAAGGCGACCAAAAGAAAAATGAATTTATAAATATCCTTTCACACGAACTAAGAAACCCACTGGCTTCACTTATGGTAAGCTTATCTCTTCTTGAGCGCGTCAGCCATAATCCGGAACAAACCCGAGTTGCTATTGAATCTATGAAACGCCAGACCGGCCAGCTTACTCGCCTGGTTGATGATCTGCTGGATATTACCCGGATATCCCGAGAAAGTCTGGAACTGAAAAAAGAGTTAATTGAATTAAACCAACTGGTTGACAGGATCGTTGAGGATTATAAATTGCAGTTCGAAAAGAAGGGACTTCGATTAGAATTTGCGTCCAGTCCATTTCCGTTGTACCTGGATGCAGATGCGGCACGATTGACTCAGGTAATTGGGAATCTGCTGCATAATGCTGCTAAATTCACCTCCAGAGGAGAAGAAACTATGGTGACGGTGCAAAGAGATGATGAATGCTCAGAAGCAGTAATCAGTGTCAAGGATCAGGGGGCAGGAATGGACAAGGAGACATTAGCCAAGCTGTTTGAGCCGCATGCACAGATTAATAGAGCACCAAATCGAAGTCATGGAGGTCTCGGCTTGGGCTTATCCATTGTCAAGGGGTTTGTGGAATTACATGGCGGAAAGGTGACGGCTTTTAGTGACGGGATTGGAAAAGGCGCGGAATTCATCATTCGATTGCCGATTAAAACGGGAATGGAAATTGGTTTGGAGGAAGAGCCGCCAAGAAACTGGGCAGCTCCTCCTTCTATGCGTATCCTGGTTATAGACGATATTAAGGATATTGCTGAAATTCTCGCTTCTTTGCTCAGGAATCTAGGCCATTCGGTTGTCACCGCATCCAGCGGAAAAAAAGGAATAGCTATGGCAAAAGAATTTCATCCTGATGTACTGCTGTGTGATATAGGTTTGCCGGGCATGGATGGATTTGAAGTGGCCAGAAGCTTCCGCAACGACCCTGAACTTAAGGATGTAATTCTCATAGCATTAACCGGTTATGCCCATCCGGATTATCTGAAGCTGGCCAAAGAAGCCGGCTTCGATCGACATCTGACTAAGCCGGTTAATTTGACCACTTTAGAGCAGACCCTGGCGGAATTTACTCAGTAGCAGCAGATTTTTACACCATCAATGGTTCAGCAGGTTACTCCTCCTCAAAAAGAGGAGTAGACAGGTAGCGTTCACCTGAATCAGGGAGAAGAGCTACAATAGTTTTCCCAGTGTTTTCAGGACGTTTAGCGATCTGAGTTGCTGCATATGCTGCTGCACCAGAAGAAATCCCAATTAACAGACCTTCGGTTTTGGATAGCTTCCGGGCGGTATGGAAGGCCTCGGCATCCTTAACTTTAATAATCTCGTCAATGATGGCGGTATTTAAAACGCCTGGGATAAGTCCCGCTCCTATGCCTTGAATTTTATGAGGACCCGACTTCCCGCCGGAGAGTACGGGAGAATCAAAAGGTTCAACTGCGATGAGTTTGAATTCCGGTTTCCTGCTCTTAATAATCTCTCCCACCCCGGTAAGCGTACCACCGGTTCCAACTCCTGCCACAAAGAAATCAATTTCACCTTCTGTGTCTTTCCATATTTCCTCCGCTGTAGTTTTACGGTGAATATCGGGGTTAGATGGGTTATCAAATTGTTGAGGCATGAAAGAATCTGGGGTAACAGCTAACAGCTCCTCGGCCTTCCTTATGGCTCCAGGTATTCCTTCGATTCCGGGTGTAAGAACAACCTCTGCCCCCAGTGCCTTTAGCAGACTGCGTCGTTCCAGACTCATAGTATCGGGCATGGTAAGAATAAGCCGGTATCCTCTGGCTGAGGCCACAAAAGCCAGGCCAACACCTGTATTGCCACTGGTAGGTTCAATTATCACCGATCCAGGCTTTAATAATCCTTTGTCTTCAGCGTCTCTTATCATGGCATAACCAACCCGATCCTTGACACTGCCGGCAGGATTAAAGTATTCAAGCTTAAGGAGCAGACGAGCTTCCAGATTCTGATGCCGATTGTATTTTATTGGTTCGAGAAGCGGTGTGTTGCCGATCAAGTCCGTAAGATTCTTAAAAATTTTTGCCAATTTGCATTTCCTCCAATCAGTCAGAATTATAATGAGACTATGATTTTACTGATTAATTCAATCTTCAGCTACAATTCGTTCCGGATGGGTATAGACGTTGATGCGCTGATGACGGGCAAAACCCGCCAAGGTTATACCTAAATCCTCGGCAAAATCAACTGCCAGACA